>MAAC01006640.1_pt1 | contig 19417 bp, 22 predicted proteins | sample 1115981 | NCBI WGS metagenome assembly MAAC01 (sample SAMN04961126, study PRJNA320927) | seawater metagenome | isolation source: sample BD02T64 sea water enriched with oil for 64 days | place: USA:Gulf of Mexico | collected 2013-07-27
CAGCCCTTGGGGAAGGCTGAGCAAATCATACTCTGCGTTACATTTCTTTTTAAGGGAATAACCCTTAATAAAAAAATGTGCCTTGATTATGAATCGCTCAGACTTCCTGAAACGAGCATATTCAAGTGGAGCGGGTATCTATTAAAGCATTGGGTGTCGCTATCATTGTTGGCAGTATTTTATTGTGTATCAATCAATTTGATGCCTTATTTGGTCAAGCTGAAATACGCTTAATACCGGCACTATTAACATATTGTGTACCATTTGTGGTTTTTATTCTGGGTAACAGGCAGGGTATCAAAACAAAAAGTAAAGGTGAGTAAATGTTAAACATGAACTTTGAGCAAAGAGTTGTTATTGAAACTCATCAACAACCTTGGGTTGCTAGCCCTAGTGCCGGCGTATGGCGAAAACCTTTAGCCAGAGAAGACGCTGAAAGAGGCCATGCAACTAGCTTAGTTAAGTTTGAAGCAGGCGCTAGCTTTAGTGAACACGATCACCCTTTAGGTGAAGAGATACTCGTTTTATCTGGCACATTTTCCGATCAAAGCGGTGATTATCACGCAGGTACTTACTTTCGTAATCCTGAAGGTTTTACTCATGCTCCTTTTAGTAAAGAAGGCTGCGTGTTGTTAGTCAAGTTACACCAATTTAAACACGGTGATGATAAACATGTGGTGATTGATACCCAAAAAACAGGCTGGTCCTCAGGGCTTGGTGGTTTATCGGTAATGCCGTTACACAGCTACCAAGGAGAATCGACTGCGTTAGTTAAATGGCCTAAAGGTGAGCGCTTTCAACTACATCGTCATTTTGGCGGCGAAGAAGTATTTGTTATTAAAGGAGAGTTCATTGATGAGCATGGTCGTTATCCCCAAGGTACTTGGCTGCGTAGCCCTCATCTAAGTGAACACTGTCCGTATGTAGAGCAAGAAACAATTATATTGGTGAAAGTAGGGCACATTAATCCCTTATGAAAGCGTATGTTGGTATCAAGCAAATATCATTAATTTGAAAATCCAATATGTAGGGCAGGGAACTCACTTTATTCAAGAGGATGAACCGATTAATATTGGTCAGTCATTATCTGATTGGTTAGACAATTTATAGGCGATGGCTTCATTGAAGCAATCTTCTCGATAAATACTCACAAGTTAATGTTGAGTATTTTTCTTTATAACAAATCGGAAGAACACTCAAAAAAATAGGTGATACCAAATAAGGTAATACCTATTTTTATTTAGCTATTATGTAATAAAATCACTTTGACCAAAGAAACTCTTCAAACGCTTTATCAACGGGAGTTTTAGCTAAGTGATTGATATAGTTACTCATCACTTTTTGTGAAATTCCCAAAACGATCTCTAATAATTGACGATTTTCATATCCAGCTTGATAAAACTTGTCGATAACCGATTGCTCTGGTTGGCCTCTATCTTTCACTAAAGCCAATGTGGTTTCATGCAGTGCTTGTAACTTTTTAGTTGGTAATTGGCTACGCTGTCTTAAGGCATCTGTAATAGCATCATCAACCCCCATCATTTTAGCAATACCGGTGTGTGCAGGCACACAATAAGTACATTCGTTCTCGACATTAATGGTTTGCCAAATGACGGTTAGCTCGTCATTATTAAAACTAGACTCTTTAAAGAAGCCATGCAGTAATTTATACGCTTTTAATACATTTGGTGCTTCCGCCATTACCCCGTGTAGGTTTGGGATCATGCCAAAATCTTTTAGTGAACCACCTAATAGCGCTTTACTTGCTGAGGGAGCAGATTCTTGAGTGTGTATTGTAAATTTCATCTGAATAATTCCTGTTAAAAAGTTTATGTGAAGTGTGGACCTTTAGTGGTGTAAAGGAAGAGCTATCCTATTAATTGAAATTGACTATCCATGCCTTTATCTCGTGTTGAAATCAGCGCCTGATAACCCGCTGAGTGATACCAGTTATAAGCATCTTCTCTGGTTGGGAATGCTAAAATGACCTGTACTTTATAATCAAATTGGCCATGTAATTGTTCAACGGGGCCTTTAATTAATACTTCACCAGAATATTTGGCGAGTGTCGGTGGGACACTTGCGCCATATTGCTGTAATTTTTCGGCATCTTTTGGCGTTAAGCCAACAATAATATAGGCAGTCATCATTTTCCTTTTTAGTTAACGTTAACTAAATCGGTGTGACTTAGTTGATAAAGTTATTGTATGCCTGATTGTTATGTTGGACAATGGCGTAAAAACAAACATACTGTATAGAATTTATGGACAATATGAAGCAGCTGTCTCGATTAATGGTCTTTGCCGAAGTTGTTCAGCAAGGCTCTTTTACCGGTGCTGCAAAACAGCTAGGCATAACTAAATCAGCAGTCAGTCAACAGGTTAAAGCACTGGAAGCGGATATGGGTATTCGAATTTTAAACCGCACCACCAGAGGTGTTTCTACTACGGCCTTAGGACAAAAGTTGTTATCAAGATGTCAGATACTTAAAGATCAAGTTGATTTGGTTTTAAGGGATATAGCGAATGCTGAAGAAAACCCGAAAGGACGTTTTGCGATTACCTTGCCACATTCTTTAGAAAGTAATGTGGTGATGCCTGCTATTGAACAGCTGTGTTTAGAATATCCAGGTCTTGAGCCAGAGTTGATTGTAAGTGACAGCAGTTTAGACTTGGTAGAGCATCATTTGGATGTTGCTATTCATGCTGGAGAATTGCCTGATAGCAGTTATCGCGCTTTGCCAATTGGCACAATTACTGAAATATTTTGTGCTAGTCCGCTATATTTGAATAAAAATATCTCTCCAAAAAAAGTAACCGATTTAAGTCAATTAAAATGGATAGCGACGAGCTGGCAAAAGCAAAAAATGCCGGTATATGATTTAACTACTCAAGAGAAAACTATCATTGAATTGAGCCAGTTTTCAAAGGTAAACAATTTTCCTAGTGCCTTATCAATGGCGCTTCGACATTTAGGCATGGTGCTATTACCGGATAATGTCGCAAGACCATTGATTAAATCAGGTGAACTCGTTCATCTAATGACGCAATTTACTGGGCCAATATGGCCTTTGCATACCTTACATGCCTACCATAGAGAAAAGCCAATCCATTTAACAAGGTTTCATCAATTGGTTTGTAATAACTTTAATAATTTACTTTAATGATGGTGAATCCCAGAGAGCTGATTATTATGCCAACGTTTTGTATCATTAGAGGCTCTAAGGTGAAATTTTCGCTTCATGCAAATAAAGTTGTACATTTTCTAAGTTAATGTGACTTCTTTCTAAATAACTAGGAGAAAGGTCAATGGCGTTTTGTAAAAAATATTCTGCTTCTTGGTAACGACCATCTAATAATAAGAAATAGCCAATATCATTATATGCCTGAGCTGTACTCATCACTTGTTTAAATAGTTGCAGAGCTTGGTTGTATTGACCTGTACGGACATAAATTAGTCCCAAGTTAAGTTTAGCTCGTTCAAAGTCTGAATTAATATCAAGCGCTTTTTTATAATAATCTTCAGCCAAAGTATAATTGCTGGTTAAATAATATGAGTAACCCATATTGGTATAAATCAATGATAAATTTGCTGAAATAGGAATGAGTAAATTAAAAATGTCTCTAGCATACTCATGGCGGCTACCCAGATCGCTGAGCACAGCTAAGGCGTTATAGGCTAGTAAAGGTGATTCACTATCAAGTGCGATGAAACGGTCAAATGAAACATTTGTATGAAGCCGCTTCTGATCTAAATTAATGGTACGCTCAAGTGCATCCTTAGCTTTGTCCGTATGCTTATGTTCTAAATAATAAATGCCCATTTGGGCTAACGCAGGCACATGATCAGGTTTGACGGTCAAAGCTTGCTTAAATGCCCTAATTGCTAATTCTGGGCTATCTAGTCTATTTTGAATATTGCCAATTTCACATAAAATATCAATATCGTCTTTATCATATTCAAGTGCTTGAATATAATAAAAAATAGCCTTTTCTAAATTATTGTTTTGCTTTTCTACTTTGGCCAAACGTATATTTTCATTTTTAGATTGCGCAACATTCGCCAGCTCTTGTTTTGCATCATTCGGAGCAGTAGTATTAGTACAACCAACACTGGTTACAGTAAAACTTAATAATAGACTGGAAATAATTAGGTATTTTCTATTAAAATATTTCATCATTAAAACGCCTTATCCCAAACATTCATTACTTTTAATACCGCAGGACCAATCGCCACAATAAAAAAAGATGGCCAAATACAAAGCATCATTGGGAAAATCATCTTAACGCCTAGTTTAGCAGCATTTTCTTCTGCGGCCTGTAAACGTTTATCCCGATACTCATCAGCATAAACTCGAATCGTTTCAGCAACGCCAGTACCTAATCTAAGGCTTTGCACAATCACAGAATTTAAACCTCTAATATCTTCTAAACCGGTTCTATCACTAAATTCTTGTAATGCTTGTTGCATTGATAATCCAACACGCACTTTACTGCAAACTAAGCCAAGTTCATGGGCTAACTCAGGGTGAACAAAATCCAACTCGTTTTTAACACGTTGAAATGCTTCTAATAAACCCAAGCCAGCCTCACAACATACAATCAATAAATCGAGCGCATCGGGGAAAAACTTACGTAACTCCTTCATGCGGCGATTAGCTAGTTTATGCAAAATCAACGAAGGTAATATATAAGAAAGACCAACAATAAAAGCAAAAACATAAATAGTAACTAAAAGGGATAGACCACCCGAAAGTTGAACTACAGCAATTGAAATTAATATCCCTGAGAGTAAAGACATTAGTTTAATCGCATTAAATAATTTTAACGCATTGGTTGAATGAAAACCGGCATGAATAAGCAATTTTTTGGTGGATTTATCGCCAGAGAAACTATTACTAATCAATGGCAAGTTATTGAGTTTATTTAAGTTATGCTCAAGGGTAGATGAAAAATCTTCTTGGGTGTGAGTAGCAGATAAAGGCTGCTTGGTTAGTTTATCTATTTGCGCTTTTACTGGCGAATAGATACCTGAAAAGAGATAGTAAAAGGCCATCGCTAAAGTCACGCCAGCAGTGGCAGCAACAATGTAAATCAACCATTCAACCATCGCTTTATTATTAGTAAAACTTAGTAATAAACCTTGTATATATTCCATGATTTACACCTCTATTTGAATCAGTTTTTTTATCCACCAAATACCTATTAACATGCCGACACCGCCCCATTTCAGCAAGTTTAATCCCGCAGGGGTTGATATCAATATAGCCACATAACTTGGCGCTGATAGATATAAAACAGCAAATAGCACAAAAGGCATTAACACTAAAACCCAACCAGAAAGTCGACCTTCTGCAGACAGGGTTCTCACCTTTCTTTTAAAGGTAAATCGTTGCCTGATCACTTTTGATAATTTATCAATGTTTTCAGCAAGGTTGCCACCAGTGGACTTTTGAATCGCAACCGCACTAGAAAAAGCCATTGCTGACGTACTCGGCACTCGCTTAACAAAATTGAGTAATGCGGTTGTAGTATCATTACCAAAATTAATACGATTAAACATTATCTTAAATTCATCAGCTAAATGACCGTCCATTTCCTCAAAAACAAGTTTAATGGCATCACTAAACGCATAACCTGCCTGCAAACCTCTTTTAAGCACATCCATCGCTTCTGGAAATTGTTCTTCAATTTTCTCCATGCGAAGTGTCATGTCACGATTTAACTTGAAATGAAAAGCTAACAAAATCAACAAAGAACATAAGGCGCTAAATAGCCAATCTTTGCTCAAAAAGCTAATAAGTGCAAAGGCCGAAAGGCTAACCCCTAAGGCAATAGCTAAATATTGATGACCTAAAAGTTTTGATCCAGATATTTCCATTTTATAGGTCAAATTTGAAATCCAAGACAATGATTCTAACCAACGGGTAAAGGGCGGTAGTTGTGCTACTTTATTATTGAATAATAAGTTTTTTTCAATGTTTTTGTCCTTTAACGCCAGTGACAGTAAATGTTTTTTTAACTGCTTGGTATCTGCCCTTTGTGGACTGTATACCGAAACAAATAAACTTTGCGCCAATAAAACTACAGCGGCAAAAACTAAAAGTAAAAAAATAAGTTGTGGACTCATAACCCCTCCTATTAGAATTCCATAGCTGATCTATCAATACCATATAAACTATAAGGTATGACGATACCTTTAATTGTTAGCTGGTTATGAAATAGTGGAATAACACCTGTGGCTTGATAACTGCCTATTATTTTTCCTTGCTCATCTTTATCTTCACGTTTGAAAGTAAAAATTTCTGACATGGTAATTACATCGCCTTCCATGCCCGTAACTTCTTGAACACTGGTAATACGACGGCAACCATCTTCTTGGCGCTGTAATTGCACCACCACATCAATGGCGGAAGATATTTGTGCTCTAATATTGTGTATAGGCATTTCAAAACCGCCCATACAAATCATATTTTCTAATCGGCCTAATGCATCGCGAGGAGAATTAGCATGCAAGGTTGTTAGTGAACCTTCATGGCCAGTATTCATCGCCGCTAACATGTCTATCGCCTCAGCGCCCCTAACTTCACCAATAACAATACGATCAGGGCGCATTCTTAAACAGTTTTTAACCAAATCACGCTGCGATATTTCGCCTTTGCCTTCGATATTGGCAGGGCGAGTTTCTAAGCGTACTGTGTGAGGTTGTTGCAATTGCAATTCAGCTGAATCTTCTATAGTGATAATGCGTTCATTTTCAGGAATATAACCAGATAAAATATTAAGCAATGTGGTTTTACCACTACCAGTACCTCCTGATATCAACACATTCAGCTTACCTTTGACTACTGCTTGAATTAATTGCCCCATTTCACTGCTCATCGAGCCATAACTTATCAGTTGCTCAGCAGTGAGTTTGTCGACAGTAAAACGGCGAATTGATAAAGAAGGGCCGTCAAGCGCTAAGGGAGGAATAATGGCGTTAACTCTACTGCCATCTTTAAGACGGGCATCTACCATAGGTGATGATTCATCGATTCTGCGACCGACACTAGACACAATTCGGTCAATGATATTAAGTAGATGCTTATCATCATAAAACTGCACCGCTACTTTTTCCAATTTACCGCTGCGTTCTACATAAATACTGTCATAGCGGTTAACTAAAATATCGGCAATGCTAGCATCTTCCAATAGGGTTTCTAATGGTCCAAGTCCTAAAATTTCATCAATAATCAGTTTAATCAATATTTGACGAACTTGTAAACTTAACGGACGGGTTAACTCATTCAATAAACTGCAACATAAATCAGTGATCTGCGCTTTAGCAACTTTGTTTTCCATGGTTTCTAATACGGATAAATCCAACAAGGTTAATATCTTGCCAAATATTTCCTGCTTAGTTTGCATATCTTCAGGGGTTAAAATACTAAAAGGATCATCTGCTTTTTTATCAAATAACATTATTACCTCCGAAAAGTTTACTGAAAAAACCCCGTTTTTCTATCGGTAGTTCAATCGGAAAAACTTGTTTTATAATGGCACAAATTTCTTTATGAATTATTTTGTTTTCGGTTAGTTTTGCTAATGGCGAACCTAAATCAGTACAAGAGCTGGCCAATTGATAATTATTGCTAACATAAAAAACACACTCGATAGCGAGGGCTTTTTTAATATCATTAAGGGTAATATTAGTGATTTTTTTTGAATAACGATTAACAATTATCTTGATAGTGCTCCTGTTAATACCCATTACCTCTGTGAGTTGTTGAATAAGCGCTTTGGCTTCCCTTAGGCTGACGATATTTTGTTGTACCACAATGAGAAATTGGCTCGATATTGATACTAGCGGTAAAGTGAGCAGGTCTAAACCACGAGACAAATCAGCTAATACCAAGTCATGGTTAAGTTTTATTTTCCAGGCTAGTCGCTCTAAGTGCTCAAAGTTTTTATTATGCTCAATATCAAGTTGGGCATAAGATTTACTAGCCAGCAAACTTAAATTTTTGCGTTTAGTCATCATAGACTTTATTGCAACATCATCTAGTTTATCAATTTCATTTAAGGCATCTGTTAAAAAATAATTGGCTTCAAGGTTGAGGGAGTCAGCAAGAGAGCCATAGTGTAAATCAGCATCAATGAGTGCTATTTCATCTTGACAAAGATCTGCGCTAATTTCTCCTAAGCAGCCAGTAATAAAACTAGCACCAGAGCCAGATTTACCATTAATTATGCTAATAATAGGGGCAACTTTTTTTTCTTTTAAAATTTTACTTGCACATATCGATAAAGTATTAAATAGCTCCTGTTCAATATCCTTAAATGGAATAATATCTTGTACATGAAAATGCATCGCGGTACGAACAATGTTAGCGGCAATACCATCGCCTAACAGTAACGTCGGCATATTTTCGCTAGCTAGTTTTTCAATAACCAACGGGCAATTACCTTTGCCGTTGCTTACCGCCAAAATAACTAACTCAAACTGGCTTAAGTGCTTAGGCACTTTGTCATTAAACTCAAAGTTTAAATTTGTAATTGAATGAAATTGGCTAGTTAACGCAAGTTGAATATTCAACTCTGTACAAATAACCAATACACTGAGATGAATAGGTAAACTGTGCTTTTTTTTAACTAAACCATCAGTTTCAGCTAATCTCGCATCAGGTAAATCAACAACATTATTGATATTTTTACTCTCCATAATACTTCCTTAAGTAACAGTTCCTTAAATTCTTAAACAACACCTTTTTAAACAATAGCTTTTAAAACAATAATCCCTGAAAGTAACTATAACTATGGGACAGGTGGGGCACCACTTGGTAAACAAGAGGTAGATCCTTTTCGCGTTGCCCCTAAACTTTCTCTGGGTAAGGTGGTAGAAAAGCTAGGTGAGTTAAGCGTTAAAAACAACCCCGGAATAATTAACTGGTGCTGGTAATTAATGATTTGTGCTCTAACAAGTTTAATATCATCTGTATCAGCCACAAGTGAGCCATTAAGATCTAAATAACTAATTTTTAAATTTTCTTTACTTAAGCTTGGTGCTATTGAAACATTGTCAAAAAGCGCCGCTTCTAGCATAAAATCAAAAGCTGGCCGATCTTCCTCAGAAGCTGATAGTGCGCCATGATCAAAATGACAAACCGTTGCTAAGCGAGCGCCACGTCTTGATGCTTCGGTCAGGACATTCCAAACAAAAAATAACCGACCCACTTCCAGTACGGCAAATAACACTAAAAAGAACACTGCGCCAACAATGGCAAATTCAATAGTGTAAACACCTCGTTGCTTGCTAGGCTTTGCTCTTTGCTTAAATGAATTAAACATAACTAATACATTGCTCTCATGGTATAAGTTGACACTAGCGGGAAACTCAAATCAATATCATCACCTAAACCAAAAGTGCTAAAGGTATTGGAAAATATTGGTTGCCAATTATAAGTAACTGTGACAGTAACGAAATCACCACTTACCGTTAAACTAATATCATCATCACTTAGGGTGGGAAAAAGAGCTGAAGAGCTCGAATTCTGCCCGAATTTAATCAAGTTTTTAATCTCAGCTGAAGTAACATCAGATATGCTTGTATCGCCATTACTGCCATGGATAGTATTTAAATATCGACTTGCATCTCTTACTGTTTTATTTAGCGCATTATATTGAAACATTAAGCGACCAAACTCAGCACAGGAAAAAATTAGCAGCAATAAAAAGGGTAATACCATCGTAAACTCTATTGCTGCCAAACCTTTTTGTTTTGTTGTATTGCTGTTGATAATCATCGGATACTCCTAAGAATCAGTACTGTTAGGTACATGGTATAACACAATTTTATAGGGCCCTGGGGTATCCACAGGGTCTAAGGATGCATCACCACCGCCTGGACAATCAAAAAGAAACTCGCCGATCACATATGACTCCTGTCCTTTATGCTCAACTGCTTGAGTGAGAAAAAAGCAACCTGCTCCCAAATAATCAAGGTTATTAGCGCCATTCTTTTTATCGATACCACAGTCGCTAATAACCACGTTCATTATGCGTCGATTTGGTGATGCAAACGATGACGTGGTAATATCATTAACAGCCAAATTAAAAGGAGCGGCCCCTGGGGCTGTGCAACTTAAGGCCCCGATGTCAGTATCATATAAAAACGCAGTGTAAGCCTTGTTATCTGCATCATCTTCAAGGGTGCCATCTTCATTGATTTCTATTTTCTGTCCCTGACAAATATTTTTATCTCTTGGGTGATCAGTAGAGTTCACCGGGCCATTCCACATCCCTAAACGAGTATTTAGCCCCTGAGCTACAGGACCGACACTATTACCTGGTTCAGTTGGTACCGAGGCATTACCTTCTCCTTCAACAAAACAGGCATCATCCTCATCTATGTTTTCTTCACCTGCCATTGCAGTACGAATATCAGCGGCACCGGAATTACTTCCCAAACGAATCAATTGAAAGTTGCCTGGGCCTATGGGGGAGTCGGTATTAGAGCCAATCTTCATCACATATAATTCATTGAGCTGTAAGCCCCAGTTGGGAAGATCCTTTGTACCACAAACCGTCATAGGTACTAAGTTGGTAAAGCAATTATCGATAGCTGTACTAGGACCTGCTAAGGCAGTTGCAGAAACTTGTTTATTAAAATTAAAAACATTGGCTAAAAAACTATCTAAGCTCAGTTGGGTAAGTGAAACTTTGACAAATTGAGCATCTAGATCGGATACCGCTAAAAATGGATCAGCGTCGATAGAATATTCAAAAGACAATACCGCAGTACTAGTATCATCAGCCTCTGCCAAATCAATGGCACGGGATAATTCTTGTTGATCTGTATGGGCAAGATTCACCTGTAATAAATTTATCGCTGCTGTTTCAGCTTCGGCACGTGTTGCGCCTAAATCTAGTTCTTTTGCTGCGTGCAATGCCGCAGCATCCACTAGGTTTTGTAAACGGCCTTTATTTAATAATAAATGGCCGCCATCTAATGCCAAAGATGCCAAAGTGATCAAGGCAAATAAGCTGATGACAAACAGTACCAAGACATTACCGCCTTGATGGTATTTGCCTTTTGTTTGATGAAGTACGTAGCAGTTAGTTAACATGAGTACTTAACCTACTGACCGGTCTGCGTCATTTGACGAGACTCTTTCATGTTATAAACACTACGTTGATATTTTCTGACAACATTTTTGCCATAATTACCATCTAAAGTGGCAATGATGCCGTCATTTAGCTCGGCCGCATCAGGGTTAAGTATTTGCACTTGCTTAATTTGTATATTCGACGCCGCCAATTGATAATTAGGCTGTTGGGCACAGCCCAATACGAGTAGGCTTGATAAAGCTAACAACGATTGTTTAAGTAGGTTAAATTTTTTCATTATTGACTCCTTTACTTATCTCTTTAGGTTTAGTCAGTTTTAGTGAATGTTAAAAAATTCTATTCAGTCTTCGTCGGTTTTAGCTGATGGCCATAACGCTGATTAGTGCCGCCATCATTAGTTAAAATACCATTGTTATTACTCTTGTTACCACTTGCTGCTTGATTAGGTGATGTGGTTGATCCTGCTATATTTTGCTTGGTCATTTTGCCCAATAAATAAAACTCCATATCTGATACCGGCACAAAACCATCGGTAGGTAAGGCAATGCCTTTTTTATTAAAAGGTCTCACTAAGCGTGGAGTGACCATAATAACTAACTCAGTTTGACCACTAATATATTCATGACTGCGAAATAATTGTCCTAATATGGGGATATCACCTAAGCCAGGTATTTTATTAACACTGTCTCGTAAGGTGTCGCTTAATAAGCCACCGATAGCTATGGTTTGTCCATCAGCGAGTTCAACAGTAGTTTCAGAGGTTCTTTTGACAATAGAAGGCACAACCAAGGTTGCTGATGAGCCGGTTGGGGTAACACCCACACCATGAGAGTTGGTTAATTCACTAACCAATACTTTAAGGTTTAAATTGATTTTTCCTGAGTCTAAAATAGTTGGCACAAAACTAACCCCAACACCAAAATCTTTAAATGAAATGGTGGTGCCTTCTTCGCTCGGCACGGGCACCGGAAATTCGCCACCAGCTAAAAATTCAGCTTTTTGGCCACTTAAAGCGGTAATATTTGGCTCTGCCAGTATTTTTGCTAAACCGTTTTGTTTGGCAATATCTAGCGCAAAATCAAACTGCATCTCGCCCTTAATTAAAGAGCCAAAGAAGCCACTGCTAATACTTGCAGCCGTTCCTGCGCCTATGCCATTAACAATGCCGCCTGTGCCATCTGAGCCATTAAATCTCAGTGACATTTTAGAGTCAAACTTACGGGAAACTTCAGTACTGATCTCGGCAACAGTCACTTCAAGCATTACTTGATGGCCACCACCAATAGAGATCATATTGAGTACTTTACTTTTAACTTTTCCAACCGATGCTGCGTCAGCATAACCTCTGGCTAATTCCACTGCGGTATTCATTTTGGCTAATGAAGAGGATTGGCCGCTGAGTACTAACTGTCCCTGCGATGTTTCTACGCCAATATCTTCTCCAGGTAGATAACGATATAAACGTTGACGTAAGCTATTTAAATCGTGGGTTACTTCAAGGTTGATAATATCAACTAGCTTATCTTCCTCGTCCCATACCATGATATTGGTGGTACCTAACTTTTTACCAACAATATAAAGCTCTTTGGAGCGTAATATTAAAATATCGGCAATTCTTTCATTACCAATTGAAACTCGACTCACGGTTTTTTTCATGGTTAAGTTTTTTGATTTAAAAATAGGTACTTTGAACTCATCACTTATTAAGCTAGTTGGCCCCCCCGCAAACACGATAGAGCTAATGAAAAATTGCATCATTGCCAACAATATAAATAGCAATAAAACATAACACTTACTTACTGTGATTGTATTTACTGTTACATCTTTCATGTCTGTATCCTTAATAGCTTGAGAGCCTAAACACTTATGGTTTTACATTTATTTGATTAAGCATATAAGCGACTACATACCTAAATAGTTATTAAATATCTACTTGCACAGTTTGTAGCCTGACACCCCTGATTAATTCCACTCTTTGCCTGGTAAGGGGCTTAGGCGTAAGCTTAGTGGCAGGCTTAGAAACGACGTCCTTTTTGGGCTCAGGTGTTGCTGCTAGCGCTACTGATTTTTCTTGTGGTTCGACTATTTCACTGGCAATTATTACCGATTCATCATCAATAGGGTTACGCAAGGCAAGCTGCAAATAGCCATTTCTGCGGGCACTCATTAAAATTTCTGCTTGGCTTAAATCCACTTCAACGGTGATTGCCCTAACTAACTGTGGTTTGTTTTCGCCGCTAGCAGCTCTTTGATCAACTGCCAGTATATTGATATTAGAAAGAATCACCTCGGTAGTAGGCTTACCGCTTTGTTGAAAGGTATTAAGAATGTCTACCTTGTTTCCCGGTAATAAAAATCCAGCAACACCAACAACATCATTTACTCGAATGGTTATCGCTCGCATATTTTTACCGATCAAACTGGCTAAATAACTGCCATCACCTTGTTTGGCCAAACGTTCTGTTCTGACAATATCGCCAATGTAAAATTGGTTTTTAGCCACTTTGCCGATAACGCTCTCTAAATCATGTATCGCTTTATTGGGCGCCATTGATTGAGGAAATACCGTTAACTTGACATGTTTAGCCTCTATAATAGTGCCCGTGGGAATGGTAACGGTAGCGATAACAATATTAACTTGTTCTTCGGTTAACTCTTGTTGGTTATCATTTAGCCAATTTTTAGCGATCAATACGGCGCCGACACCAAAAATTACTGACATGGTAATAAAAAGAATAGTATTTTTGTTCATTACTTACTCCTTGACTTATTTAGTTCATTTGGCTCATTTAATTCATTATGCTGGTTAGCCTTATCAGGGGTTGAGTTATCAGCGCTGTGCACAAAGTAATGCCGCCAAGCAAAACAGATAAGCGCCTGAGTAACGACGGGCGCTAGTTGATTGAATTTTATTTGATCACTGACAATGCTTAACAAATCTCGGGGTAGACAGGGTAAAAAATCTTTTTGATCAACATAATGACGTTGTTCAACTAAATAAGTGAAAAGATCATGATGACAATCAAGCTGATACTCGGCACAGGTTTTAAACCAAAGCGCTTGGTATAGCTCAATAGATAAGGCTTCAAATTTAATTTTGTAGCCTAAACGCCTTAAAAAAGCGTCATCGACTAAGTCTTCTGGGGCTAAATTAGTTGAAAAAAGTAAAATTAGCTCAAATGGAATTTCAAAATGTAGCCCGTTTGGTAAAGATAAAAAGTCTCGGCGTTCTTCTAAGGGAATTATCCAACGGTTAAATAATTTAACCGGGCTAATTTTTTGCCGTCCTAAATCATCTAATAATAAAATACCGTTATTAGCTTTTAATTGCAGTGGCGCTTTATAAGTGCGATTTGTGATATCAAAGTTCACCTCTAACATTTCAGCAGTCAATTCACCACCCGTTACTAATAAGGGGCGTTGACATAAATGCCAACGGGGATCATAACCATGGGCTAAGCTGACAAGTTTGGCATCGGCATTATCCTGTTGTTGATCACTGCTGCTTAATACATGCAGCTGTGGATCATAAACTTGGATAATAATATTATTAATCTCTATGGCAGATGGAATTAAAATATCATCACCAAAAAGTAAATTTAAGTGTCGACACAGGTAACTTTTACCGACGCCAGGGGCACCATAAATTAAAATAGGTTTACTGGAGTTAAGTGCCGGCCCTATGGCGGCAATTAATTCGTCTGAAAACATTAGCTCACTAAAGCGTTGCAACATCAGCTCTTTAACTACAACGGTATTACGACTGGTTTGCTTAAGGCAAATATCGCAGTATTGCGCTAAAGGCACAGGCGCAATGCCTAAGTAACCTGCTTGCTTAAAGGCCTTTTCAGCCTCTGATATTCCTAAGGCACTTAAGGCATAACGCATTTGGCCACTTGCACTCGATTGGCGATTTTCTAGCCAGTTAAGGGTTTTGGCGTGGTCTAATAAATGTTGAATAATGCCGCCACTTAAGGCCATTTTTTCTGCTAATAGCCGTATACTGACCACATGAGCAACTAATATATGTTTAAGTAATAGCTGTAAGAGCAGTTGCTCTGATAGGCCAGTTTCTGCAATGGTGCTAGGTCGTTTTGCCATCACCGCTACTTTATCAAAGAGACTGTCGTGCTGATCGTGCTGATTTAACGCATGATTTTCAGCTAAGCCGTCAGCCACTAACGCTGTAGGGCTAGAAGCTTTATCAGTGCTTGAAGCTTTATCGGTAAAATTTAATGATGAGTCCATGCTAATTCCGGTTAACTTTGTTTACTTTAACTTGTTAGGTGCTATTGGTTAAAAGAAAGTAAGTAGTTTAGTGCCTATATCAGTACCCATTTCAGCGCTTATTTTCGCAGCAAGGTCAGGGCTAAGGTAACAAGCCAGCAACCAGCCTAAAACTAGCGCGGGCGCATAGGGTACCAAGACTGCTGAAGACGCTTCTCTATTATTGTTACTAAAGCCACTATTTTTAATAAAGCCTTGGCTGACCATTTTAAAAAAACCTGACCAGCCTACCTTATAAAGTGCTAGCGCAAAGCTAGTAAAGGCGCCAAAAATAATGCCGTAAACCACAGACCAAAATAATAAAACCGGTCCAGAAAATGCGCCTACGGCAATCATTAACTTGACATCACCCGCACCTAAACAGCGAAAATAAAATGCCGGTAATAACAATACCAATGCTAAACCTGCCCCCAACAACGCTTGCCCTAAACCTTGCCATTGGCTAGTGTAGCTTTGCAATATAAGGGCAGCTAGTAGCCCGGCCAAGCAAAGCTTATTGGGGATGCGTTGATAGCGCAGATCAAAATATAAAGCGCTAAGTAACAACAGCAAGGTAATATAAAGCATGATTTTGCTAACTGCAGCTAGGAGCTACAGCAGCTATAGCATCAGTTCCACCAGCAGCAGCACCGCCACCAACTTCAGCAACAGCTTCGGAACCTGGATTATACGTTGAGTCGCCCTGAGCAGCACAGGCTAAGGTATTAATCTGTCCAGTAGCATTAGTACCTAAAGTGCTAAACGCAAGCACCATACCGCCAACCACTAAACCACCGGCAATGGCATATTCCACTGCGGTTAAGCCACTTTCATCTTCAATAAAGTCTTTGATAAAACCTTTGATTCCACAAGTTAATTTATTCATAACATTCTCCAAAACCATACATGTCTATGCGTAATTGCAATATAAAGCAAAGCAAAATAAGCGTTAACAAATGCACTTGGACTAACGATAGTTACCTTAGGGTACTTACTGTGCATGAAGCACAACGACTTATAATCGCTAGGGTGTAAGTACTGTTTAGGTAACAGCAAAGGCATGTTAAGCAGTTCCTTGCTGACGTCACTCAATATAAAATAAATCAATAAAATAAATGAGCGTACTATTAAAGTTAGTTGAGGATTTATTGCTTGACTAACACCAGATTGCTATCTGTTGCACTGAGTTGCGAACTTGCTTGTGAGCTTAGATCGGAAGGGAAATTAATTGCTTGGTCTAACTGGTAGATATCTGCTGACCAGTGCACTTGACCTGCTGCCGTTAGCCAAACGGTTTGATAAGTGAGGTAAACTTCAATGCCCTCTTTTAGCTTGATGTGCTGGCTTTTATTGGCCGTTAACGCTAGTTTTATTTGCTGTTGTTTGTTTTTAGGTTCATTAACCATAAACTGTTGAGCTAGCAAATGTGCAGATTGTAAACGCACACAACCATGACTAAGCGCACGATTTTTTTTACTAAAGAGGTTTTTTGCGGGGGTATCATGTAAGTATACCGAGTGAAAATTTTTAATATTAAAGCGGTATTTGCCTAAAGCGTTATTTTTTCCTGCTGCTTGTATTAATTTATAGTCAGTTAAAGCGGCCTTTATTGACGCGCTATCATTAAAGACGGGCTGAATAATTTGCTTAGCGCCATAACCTTTTGCCAGCTTAAAGTTCTGTCGTCTTAGTGAGCCTGGGTTGCTGCTGTTTTCTACTAATAATTCGTTATGCACTATGTTGTAGGTTGGTGTCCATTGCGGGTTAATGGTAAGGCTATTAACTTGAGTAACCATTATTGGGGTAGGGTGCTTACTATCACCAACAATAACTTTCATTGATAAGGTTTCTTGTTGGTTGTCAACAAAAGACAAGCGATAGGACGGGATATTGACCATAACATAACGTGTCGGCGGTTTACTGGGTAATGATAACCAACGCCACAAATTAATTTGCATTGTGACTATGCGTTTTGCCGGGCTGGTATTAAGTGCAGCAATCGTTTTTGCTGTTAATTTTCCATTAGGCTTTAAGCCATGTCTGGTTTGAAACTGTTTAAGTGCGGTAATCACTTCAGGATCAAAAATATGTTGGCGATAACGCGACCTTGGTTTTTTGTTAAGATCAGCCAAGGCAACTAAAATATTGCGCAGTTTAACCACTTCTTTATGTCCTTGGCCTAAGGCTAAGGACAAGTTTTTATCAATGACTGGCCAAGGTTTTTTAGCTAATTGACGATAATAAGCAATGGCGCTACGCAGACGAAGCACTTGATCAAATTGCGGTAGTAATTGATCAACGTAATTGGCTAGGTTGTTATTTTTTACCGCCTGAAAAATATCTTTTTGTGGTGTTTCTTTCGGCTTAAACTGGTAACCATCAAATAACGTGGCAATAGTAAATAATTGCTGAGTTAGTTGTTGATCTGATTTTTTTATAACTTCATCTGGTTGGGTAACTGAGTTAACCATATCAGGAGAAAGTAACTGTTTAATGCCTAGATCATTAAGTAAACTGATTAATGACAATCCGGATAAGTTAAGCTTGTTATTATCAAACCATAAGTGACTTTTATTATGATGAGCTATCAGTTGTTGATAGTTAGCTTGTTTAGTTTTAGGGATAGTTTTAAGAATAGTTTGGTTAGGCAAGGGATTTTGCCCAGTAAGGAAGCTATTAGTTGCTAAAATGTTTTTTTTACGTTCAGTGCTTTCATTATCAGTAGGGTAAAAATTTTCTTCTGCTCCGACAATGCTCACGCCGAGCAATAAAAATAAGGTAACAATAACGCTTGTTTTCATTATATCCCCTAATATATCGCCTTAATCAGTTTAACCTTAATTAAGACCAATAGAGCGACGGTACTTTGCTTGTTTTATTTTCGCTATCGGTAATAACTCCATTCTTAATTTTTGATACCTTTGATATAAGCAGCTTAACTCTATGCCTTGCTCATTTTTAATATAGGCTGTTGGTGTTAAACCTATATGTTCTTTAAAGTTTCGGCAAAAGTGTGACGGATTTGAAAACCCAACCGCAAAGGAGGCATTGGTTACGGAAGCGTTAGCTTGACGTAATAAAAATTCACTTTCTTCTAACCGTCGACATAAAATATATTGGCAATAGCCAATACCGCATAAATCTTTAAACATATGGCTAATACGGCTTGGGCTTAAATAGATACTTTTAGCTGCTTGTTTCAACGAAGGTGCATCACAAAAGTGGTGTTCTATTAACTCAAATAAATCTTCTAACGGGTGACTTATTAATTCTTCTGTTGCCGGTATAAAATTGGAGTGCATTGACTCTTGTTCAAAACAGTCAATATTTGTGGTTTCGTTAAGTTCAACTAACAAGTTAGTTAATGCTTTGTTATCTATAGGTAGCCTGAGTACATCTTTAACGCCGAGTCTTAGCGCATGATGAAGCATAGGTATTGATATACAGGCGGATAAAATATAAAGCGGCTGTTTGGAAAAATCACGATGTATTGACTCTAAGTTATAACGGTGTATTTCAGATTGGCAGTCCATTACATAAGCGATGGCACCTAAAGAACCATTTGATTTTTTTATATCTTCAAGTGAAGGGATGGTTTTAAGGGAAAGTTTATCAACTAAGCTATTGCAAACATCGGTAACTATTTTTTTGTTATGCCCAGTAACACCAAAGTATTCTTTTGTTTTGAGAATAGTCATCGCTCTTCCTTAATAATTATTCCTAGTATTTTAAACGGTATAATATTAGGAATAACTGAAATCCAGTATTATTTAAGCATTTTTTGTGCCTTTATATAATAAACAAAGTAATACAGCAGCTTATAATTTTAATAAAAAGTACAGAAATGAAGTTGTAAAAAATTTAGACACTTTTAAAGCTGACATTTCGGCTCGATTTTAGGAATAAATTGTCTTGATAGACAATTATACCCGTTCCACCTGAAGATGCATGATTCAGCTGGAATTAGAAACGCCTTTAAGCAAGGCATTGATTGAAGAGAATGGTTGTTCCCTTGTCGAAATCAATAACGCAGCATAAAGCGT
>MAAC01018339.1_pt1 | contig 19416 bp, 23 predicted proteins | sample 1115981 | NCBI WGS metagenome assembly MAAC01 (sample SAMN04961126, study PRJNA320927) | seawater metagenome | isolation source: sample BD02T64 sea water enriched with oil for 64 days | place: USA:Gulf of Mexico | collected 2013-07-27
TTAGTGGTGAGCCACAATTAGTCCTAAATGTGGAGGAGAGGAACAGTATTATCATTGACTGTCTGGGCAGCATCTATCAGAAAATTTATTCCTAAAAATGCTGCGGAATGTCGGATATATATAAATTTTAAAGTTTGTATACATGAAAAAGTGGCGGACCAATAGATAATCACAAAGGTTATCCTAGATCCCGGGAGTTAAGTTATTCGGCTTTTCGAACAGGTAGTTGTGGGTATTTGCCCATTCTTAAGATCAGAATACAGGCGATGATCATGATGCCCGACATCGCCCATAGCACTTCGGTATAACGACCAGTAACATCATAGGCAATACCCATAATGAGTGGCCCGACACTGGCGCCCAGTTTAAAGCCTGAGTAGCCGTAACCATAAATGGCACCAAAGCTACGCGGACCAAAATAGCGGCTGGTAAAATATGCCATGACATCAAATTCAGCACCAATGGCAATACCGATCAATCCGGTGCACATTGCTGTGGCCGGGCCAGTGGCGCCCATGGGAATAATGCTAAACCTATGACCGGACCAAACATGAAAAACACCACCACAAACGGGGCAAAAAACTTATCCATTAAATAGCCGGCAAGTAAACGACCACCAACAATCGACATACCCAGATAGGCAAAGGTTCCTACTGCTTGTTTTAGGGTTAAGCCTTGGTCCATCATCATCGGCACCAAATGCAGCAGTACCGTTGAAGTGGTTAAACCGGTGATCAAAAATGACGCGAACATTAACCAAAATGTTTTTTGCTTTAATGCTTCTTTTGCGGTAAATCCTACTTTTTCGCCGGTGTTTGCCACAATTTTGATGTTTGCTTTCGCGGCATCGCTAATGCCATCTGCGTTTAAACCAAGCTCTTGTGGTTGATCTTTAAAGACAAAACGGATAATAGGTAACACCAATACCAGAATTAATACGCCAATGGCGACATAGGCTTCACGCCAGGTGTACAAATCGATAAAGTAAGAGGCGATAAACGGCACAATGGTGGTGCCTAACCCTACGCCAGCAAGGCCGATGCCTAAGGCTAAGCCGCGCTTCTTATCAAACCAGCTGACCAATATTCTCGAGTAAGTCAGTGGCGCCGTGCCCGCACCCATAACTGGAATTAAAATACACATGGCATACAAGTGCCAAATCGACGGGGTAAGTAAGACATGGATGTATGGTAAAGGCAAAAGCAATAGTCGAAGGTATCATGATTTTCTTGACGCCATATTTATCGACCAGACTACCCACGTATGGGAAGAAGAGGATAGCGGTAATACCGATAAACGTAGGGGCCATCGATATTTGGCCACGACTCCAGCCAAAGCTGGTTTCAAATTCTTTAATAAATGTACCAAACGACATGGCAATAACACTATAGCCCAGTGACAGGCCGACAATAGTGCCGATAACTATCCACCAACCATAAAAAATCGATTTGTTTTGCATTGTTGTTTCTATCTCTTTTGTTAATGGTGTTTCTAAAATTTCACTAGCCATGCTCACCTCGTTAGTTGTCTGTATGCGAATTAAACTAATTGTATACATGGTGACTATCAAGTATCTATTTTGACTGTGGCAGTAATTTAAGCGAGTTAAGCAACTGTCGCTTTACTCATTAATTGTATCGTTAGTCGCGCGGTTAAGCTCACGGCCCAGCGTTAAAATCGTTGTTCTTTAAACCTGACATTTTTGTGAATACCAATGAAAATGACGGTTGTAGCACTATCGTAGAATCTTAACTAACCCTCTATTTCGACAGCCAACTCAGCTGTTTATGGTTTAGCATATCGTAAAAGCTGGCAGTGATAAAATCTACTGGCTATAACATTTTAGTTATAGTCGATGTGGTAAATATTATTTTTATATTATGGCTTGGTTACGTAAAGTGAACTCATTCGAAAAAACTGTCCAAGAGAGCATTGAATGAATACCACTATACCCCATGCCGGTTCCATTTTAAAAACTACGTTGCCGGCGAGTTTACTGCCAGTGACAAGCTGTTTGAAAATATTAACCCGGTAGACGGTAGCATTATTAATCATGTTGCTGAAGCTGATTCCGCGCTGGTAGATAAAGCGGTGAAATCGGCTCATGCTGCACTGCAAGGTCCTTGGGGCAAGATGACGATGGACAAGCGTTGTGCCTTGCTACATAAGGTTGCCGACGGCATTGAATCGCGCTTTGATGAATTCGTTGCTGCTGAAATGGCCGATACCGGTAAATCATTGTTTCAGGCACGTACCATTGATATCCCCAGAGGCGCGGCAAATTTTCGCATTTTTGCCGACATGGTGAAATCACAATCGAGTGATTGCTTTCATACCGACACTCCAGATGGTAAAGGCGCATTAAATTACGCGGTAAATAAACCGCTTGGTGTTGTTGCCGTTATCGCGCCGTGGAATTTACCGTTATTGCTGATGACCTGGAAACTGGCCCCAGCAATGGCCGCCGGCAATACCATTGTTGCCAAGCCTTCAGAAGAAACCCCTGCCACAGCTACCTTGTTAGCCGAAGTGATGCATGCTGCCGGTATTCCTGCAGGCGTATTCAACTTAGTGCATGGCTTTGGTCACCAATCGGCAGGTGAATTTTTAACCACTCATCCCGGCGTTGATGCGGTGACGTTCACCGGAGAATCGAGTACCGGGTCCGCCATTATGAAAGCCAGTACCGATGGCGTAAAGGCGTTATCGTTTGAATTGGGTGGCAAAAATGCCGGCATTATTTTTGATGATTGTGATTGTGATTGTGATTTTGACGAGGCGGTAGCCGGTACGGCCCGCTCTGTTTTCACCAATGGCGGACAAGTCTGTTTATGTACAGAGCGCTTGTACGTGCAGCGTTCAATCTTCGATAAGTTTGTGGCCGCGCTTAAAGACAAAGCCGAAGCAATAAAGATTGGCTGGCCGTTAGATGAAGATACGGACATGGGACCGGTAATCTCTCAAAAACATCGTGACAAAGTGCTGTCCTATTTTGACAGCACAAAAGCTGATGGGGCAACAGTCGTTACGGGTGGCGGCTATCCAGTGTTTAACGATCAACGTGATAATGGTGCCTTTGTCCAACCGACGATATTTACCGGTTTGAGCGAAGACAGTAAAATTGTCAAAGAAGAGGTATTTGGGCCAGTGTGTCACATCACCCCATTTGACCATGAAGATGAGGCCATCACCATGGCCAACGATAGCAAATATGGCTTGGCAGCAACCGTGTGGACCACAAATCTGCAACGTGCACACCGAGTTTCCCAACAAATGGAGGTGGGTATTTGTGGGTAAATGCCTGGTACCTGCGCGATTTACGTACCCCATTTGGTGGCATGAAATTATCCGGTGTTGGCCGCGAAGGCGGTGTTCATTCACTGAACTTTTATTCAGAGCCAACCAATATTTGCATCAAGATCTAAGCCTATAGCAAAAAATACCGTAGCAAATATTTTATTTCTGTTTTCAGAATTAGCAAAAAATTAGTCATTATTAGGAATTAGCGATGAGTCAAACAACAGCTAGTACAAGTCTCGCAACGAACGAGAATGTCATTAAAGCCGCCTTGCAAATACGCACCGCGCACCAGCAAGGCTATCCTTGTGAACCAGTTCGCGATTTACTGCCGGCGCAATGTTTAGCGTCGGCATATGCAGTACAACAACTGAATACTGAATATTTTCAACAGCAAGGTCGACGCACCGTTGGCGTAAAAGCGGGGTTAACCTCTAAAACCGTACAAAGCCAATTGGGGGTCAACCAACCCGACTTTGGCGTGCTCTATGCCGATATGTTTATTGGTGACGGTGACACGGTTGCTTTAGATGCGGTAATGCAACCAAAAGTCGAAGCGGAAATTGCGCTGGTATTAAAACACGATATTACCGTAACCGAGCCAACTGTGGTCGATATCATCAACGCCACCGCTTATGCGCTACCTGCGATCGAAATTGTCGGCAGCCGTATTGCCAATTGGGATATCAATATCGTCGATACCATCGCCGATAATGCGTCATCAGGATTGTTTGTTTTAGGCAGCAAACCGGTAGCTTTAAAAGACATCGATTTACGCCTTTGCGGCATGGTGATGGAACGTCGGGGTGAACAAATATCCACGGGTGCTGGTCAGGCTTGCTTAGGCAATCCGTTAAACGCCGCAGTGTGGTTAGCGAAAACCTTCGTGGCAAACGGCTCACCGTTAAAAGCGGGCGATATTATTTTAACCGGTGCCTTAGGTCCTATGGTACAGGTTGCTCCGGGTGATGTGGTGGAAACGCGAATTTCCGGTTTGGGCACTGTCACCGTGGCATTTTCCCATAGTCATCCAAGCAGTAATGAAATTAACAACTCTGAGGAGCAAGCATAATGGCAGGTTCTCAAACTAACACTGAAGTAAAAACTAAAACCTCTTCACCTAAAAACTCTAGACCTAAAACTAAGGTGGCGATCATCGGTTCCGGCAACATAGGTACCGATTTAATGATTAAAATTTTGCGCAGCTCAGAATCTTTAGAGATGGCGGCAATGGTTGGCATTGATGAAAATTCAGATGGCTTGGCGCGAGCGAAAAAACTCGCGTAGCGACCACTCATGAATGGATTGAGGGTTTGGTGAATTTGGCCGGGTTTGCCGACATTAAAATAGTTTTTGATGCCACGTCTGCCTACGCCCACAAGCATCACAACGAAATACTGCAACGCCATAACAAGCAAGTGATCGACTTAACGCCTGCAGCCATTGGTCCTTATATCGTGCCTGTGGTGAATCTTGAACAAATATTGCAACAAAGCCCGAGCAAGCCAATGTCAATATGGTCACTTGCGGCGGGCAGGCAACTATCCCGATGGTGGCGGCGATCAGTAAACTGGCCAAGGTTTATTATGCTGAAATCGTGGCATCCATTGCCTCAAAGTCGGCAGGTCCAGGCACACGTGCCAATATTGATGAGTTTACCCAAACCACCTCTCGTGCCATTGAGCAAGTGGGTGGTGCAGCGAAGGGTAAGGCGATTATTATTATGAACCCGGCAGAGCCGCCAATGATGATGCGTGACACTGTCTTGGTATTGAGTGAGTTACCAGAACAAGCTGGCACCAGCGAAGCTGAAATTCAGGCATCAATTGAAGAAATGGCCGCCAAGGTTCAGTCTTACGCTCCCGGCTATCGATTGAAACAGCAAGTGCAGTTTGAACGCTTTGAAGCCGATGCGCCATTGCACATTCCGGGCTACGGCGATTTTGTTGGCCTTAAATCGGCGATCTTTTTGGAAGTCGAAGGCGCAGCCCATTATTTGCCAGCTTACGCCGGAAACCTGGATGTCATGACCTCTGCTGCTCTGGGCACTGCAGAAAAAATTGCCGACATCAAGTTTGCCAAAGCGGATGTTGCCACATTAACGGCTAGCATCACAGCGTAAGGAATTATTATGAGCAAGTTAACGAATTCATCATCTGAGCCAGCAATTGCAGCGGCAACCGATGCCAAAAAATTATACATCCAGGATGTAACCTTGCGCGATGGCATGCATGCCATCCGTCACATGTACTCCATTGAACATGTTCAAGCGATCGCCAAGGCCATAGACAAAGCCGGTGTCGATGCCATTGAAGTCGCTCATGGCGACGGATTGGGCGGCGCAAGTTTTAACTATGGCTTTGGCGCTCACACTGATAAAGAGTGGATAGAAGCCGTTAGCGATGTGATTGAGCACACCAAATTAACCACGCTAATTTTGCCCGGGATCGCTGTCAAAGAAGATTTAAAATGGGCATGGGACTCTGGCGTTCGCTCTGTTCGTATTGCTACCCATTGTACTGAAGCCGATGTTGCCAAACAGCACATTGAATATGCGCGCGAGCTGGGCATGGACACCTGTGGATTTTTAATGATGTCGCACATGAGCTCTCCGGAAAAACTGGCTCAGCAAGCAAAATTAATGGAATCGTACGGCGCCCAATGTGTGTATATCACAGATTCCGGCGGGGCGATGAATATGGACGATATTGCCGCCAGAGCAAAAGCTTACAAAGCAGTATTAAAGCCAGAAACTGAACTGGGTATTCATGCCCATCTTAATTTATCGCTTGGTGTGGCAAATTCCATCGTTGCGGTACAACATGGCGTAACTCGTATAGATGCCTCATTGGCGGGGATGGGCGCTGGTGCCGGTAATGCACCGTTAGAAGTCTTCATTGCTGCTGCCTCTCGCCTAGGCTGGGATGATGGCACAGATTTATACACCTTAATGGATGCCGCTGACGAACTCGTTCGTCCGTTACAAGACCGGCCGGTGCAAGTCGATAGAGAAACGGTATCACTTGGTTATGCTGGCGTGTATTCCAGCTTCTTACGCCATGCCGAAAAGGCTGCGGCTACTTACGGTTTAGATACCCGAGAGATATTAGTGGAGCTTGGGGCGCGTAAAATGGTCGGCGGCCAGGAAGATATGATCATTGATGTGGCATTGGATTTAGTGCGGAAAAAACAAAAACAAGCACAAACTAACCACAGTATTTCGCAACGAGCTTAACCAATAGAACTTAACTATGAGTAATTTACCATGAGCAATTTACAATTTTCAAACCATAGCCTTGATGAAAAAATCAGTGTGTTAGCCAAACAGGTAGACGATGCGGCGTTTCACGCGACAGCGATAATGCAGCTATCAGAACAAGGCTACCCGCTAAATTTGGCCGAAGCTTATCATGTGCAAGACCAGTCTCTTGCTCGTCGCTTAGCTCGTGGCGAGCAACAAGTTGGTATTAAAATGGGCTTTACCAGTCGTGCCAAAATGATCCAAGTGGGGGTTGATGACATGATCTGGGGGCCACTAACCGATGAGATGTTTATCGAAGAAGGCGGTGAAGTTGCTCTCGATAAGTTTATTCACCCATGAGTAGAGCCAGAGTTCGCCTTTTTATTGAAAAAACCTTTATCAGGTAACGTCACCCTGACCGAAGTCATCGCTGCGGTAGAAGCGGTGGCTCCAGCGTTGGAAATTATCGACTCGCGCTATAACAACTTTAAGTTTTCCCTTGCAGATGTTGTCGCCGATAACTGTTCTTCATCGGGCTTTACCATTGGTGCCAGGCAACAAGCCGGGGTGGATTTATCTAACCTTGGCATGGTGATGGAGTTTGATGGCAAAACCGTGCAAATAGGTTCAAGTGCGGCGATTTTAGGCAACCCTTACCGCTCACTTGCTGCGGCTGCTCGGGTTGCCGGTGAAGCTGGCAAGGTATTACCTGCGGGCTCTATTGTGTTAGCCGGGGCGTCAACCGCCGCACAAGCATTAACGCCTGGCGTTCATGTGAAATTACATTGTGAAAAATTAGGCGTTGCCGAATTTAGCCTTATTTAACATCGCAGGGATTGATAGCGCAGGATTTAAATATCCGTTACAACAAAAGGTAAAACCATGACGAACAATACAGCAAGCACCGATTGCCAGGTAATCAAAGGCAAAGCCAAGCCTCGGGGCCGTTTTCCCCATTACAAACGCGCTGGCAACTTCATCTATGTTTCCGGTACCAGTTCACGCTTACCCGATAACAGTTTTGTCGGCGTTGAAGTGGACGAAATGGGTGCCACCAATTTATCAATCAAAGCGCAAACGCGCGCGGTTATCGACAACATCAGTGATATTTTGCAAGAAGCCGGTGCTGACTTATCCAACGTGGTAGAAGTGAGTAGTTACTTGGTTAACATCAACGACTTTGCCGGTTACAACCAGGTATATGGCGAGTACTTTGATGAGTCGGGGCCTAGCCGCACCACCGTGGCCGTACACCAGTTACCACACCCGCATTTATTAATTGAAATTAAGGCAGTGGCTTACAAACCACTGTAGCTTTTGGAGAACAAGATGAGTAACGAATTAATTGACAATGTCAGCAGCTTAGCCGGCTTTAATTTTCAACAGTGGATCAAAGATCATCAGCATTTATTAAAACCACCGGTAAACAATAAACTGATCTGGGAAGATGCCGACTTGATGGTCACCGTGGTTGGCGGCCCCAATGAACGGTATGACTATCATGTTGATCCGGTAGAAGAATTCTTTTATCAAATGAAAGGCAATGCCTTTTTGAAAGTGATGACCAAGAATGGTCCAGAAGAAGTGCATTTAAAAGAAGGTGATATTTTCTTATTGCCAGCGTTTGTCCGTCATTCACCACAACGTCCGGAACAGGGCAGTATTTGCCTGGTGATTGAACCGAAACGTCCAGATGGAGCTAAAGATGCGTTTGAATGGTATTGCCAGGAATGTCATCACCTGGTGCATAGAGCCGAGATGGTATTAAAAAATATCTCAAAAGATTTACAACCTGTGTTTAAAGCCTTTGCCAGCGATGAATCGCTGCGTACCTGCCCAAGCTGCAATGCGATTCATCCCGCATAAACACATAAATTAACACAGAAATAAATATAGGAAGTATCATGAGCGTAGTAGACATGCACACCCACTTTTTACCGAAACAATGGCCCAATCTCGCCAAAAAATTTGGCGGTGGCGAATGGCCCTGGATGCATCATACCGAGCCAGGTAAAGCGATGCTAATGCTGGGCGATAAAGATTTTCGTCCGGTATATGAAGCCTGCTGGAACCCGGCGGTTCGACTGGAAGAAATGGATCGTGACGGTATCGATATTCAAGTGATGTGTGCCACACCGCTATTGTTTGCCTATGCCAAAAAAGCGAATGAGGCGCATGAATGTGCGAAGATATTTAACGATTTAGCGCTAGATATCTGTGCCCATGATAACAATCGGTTAAAAGCCCTGGCGCAAGTGCCATTGCAAGATATTGATAAATCCTGTGAAGAAGTCTCTCGGGCCGCTAAAAATGGTCACGTAGGCGTGCAAATTGGTAATCATGTGGGTGATAAAAACCTCGATGATGAAGGCTTAGTAACGTTCTTACAGCACTGTGCCAGTGAAAATATTTCAGTACTGGTTCACCCCTGGGATATGTTAGGTGGCAACAGAATGCCTAAATATATGCTGCAATGGTTAGTGGCAATGCCGGCGGAAACTCAGTTATCTATTTTATCGCTTATTTTATCGGGTGCATTCGAGCATATTTCCAAAGACTTGAAATTGTGTTTCGCCCATGGCGGCGGCAACTTCGCGTTCCAATTAGGGCGAGTAGACAACGCCTGGCGTCATCGCGATATCATTCGTCAAGATTGTCCCAATCTGCCTTCGTCTTACACCGATCGTTTCTATGTTGATTCTGCGGTGTTCTCTGATGAGTCTCTGCAGTTATTGACTAATGTCATGGGCGAAGACAGAGTATTACTTGGCTCCGATTCACCATTCCCGTTAGGCGAGCAACGTGTTGGTACTTTAGTCAGAGAAAACAAAGCATTAACCGATAAGGCCAAACAAAAAATATTGGGCTTAAATGCCATGGAGTTCTTTAACCTTTAAGCACTGAGTTGACTATATATTTAGGCAAATAGGTATTATAGTACACACGTTAACCTTCATCGAGACAGGAATTAGAACTAAGTGAACAGTATAAAAGTCGCTGGTAATTCAGTAACGCCATCAAAGCTGGTGTGTATTGGCCGAAATTATGTCGACCATATCCATGAGTTAGGCAATGAAATTCCTGACGATATGGTGGTATTTATTAAGCCCAATTCGGCGATAAGCCAAGAACTAAATTCTTACCATCAAGAGCCATTACATTTTGAAGGTGAATTGTGTTTTGTTTATCAAGCTGGCAAGTTTAGCGCGGTGGGTTTTGGCCTGGATTTAACCAAACGTGGCTTACAATCAAAATTAAAAGCCAAGGGCTTGCCATGGGAGCGGGCGAAGGCCTTTACCGGCTCTGCCGTGTTTTCCGACTTTGTCGCCATTGACAGTATTGATGCATCATTATCATTAGAGCTTATTATTGACGGGCAAGTGGCTCAGACTGGCGGGGTCGAGCGGATGATCTATAAACCTGACGAAATTCTTACCGAACTGCAAACTTTTATCGATTTGGAAGATGGCGATGTAGTCATGACCGGCACACCGAAAGGGGTCGGCGTTATTAAAACGGGGTCGACTTTTGCTGCTAAAGTGGTGCGTAATAATGTAGCGCTGTTAACTCATAACTGGCAAGCCAGCTAACAAGTTAACAGCTAATCGTTTTCAACGACTTATAAATCAAGCTGCTTTTTATTTGCAGTTCTCAATAGTGAATAACCTAAAAATAATAATAGGTAATGAAAGCTACCGCCACCACCGCCGCCACTATCCATAGGCACATCATTAACGGTAATGTCGACTTCAGCCGTGGTGGCTAAATGGCCATCATCAACAGTAACCCTAAAGGTAAGTGTGGTAGTCGAACTAATGCTCGGAGCGGTAAAAGTTGGCTTCGCCACTGTACGACTACTAAGAGTTACACTCGTCCCCGAAGTTTGCGCCCATTCAAAATTTATTGTGTCATTATCTGGATCGCTGCTCATACTTGCGTCTAAGGTAACAAATTGATTTTCATTAACCGTTTGGGTAACTCCTGCATCGGCAACTGGTGGATTATTAGGAATGGTACTCAGCTGATAAATGCTGCCGGTGCTGCCAGCGGGAATGCCAGTGGCATTGGTCAATAAATACAGCTCACCGTCACTATCTTCGGCGAAACCTAATATAGAACCAACGCTCACATTATCAACATTTTGAAATTCGGCGATGGTGGATTCTTGGTTAATATAAAATATTCGGCCGTTATAGTCGCCAAACACGTAATGCCCTTGTAATTGCGTATCTATGCTGCCGTGATAAACAAAACCACCAATCACTGCGATACCTTCATCGTGATCGTATTCAATGAATGGATCAATAGTATTCATGTCATCGGCTTGTTCAAACACATAGCCGTTGTCGTTGCCGTTTGGGAAAAAGCCAAAGCTACCCTCTCGAATATTCCAGCCATAATTACCGCCAGAGGTGATGATGTTGATTTCTTCAATATCGTTTTGACCAACATCCGCTGCATAAAGCTCACCGGTTTGGCTATCGAATGACAAGCGATAAGGGTTTCGCAAACCATACGCATATATTTCATCCAAGCCTGCAGCATTTACCATAGGGTTAGAATCGGGGATACCGTAAGCACCATTAGCAGAGTTATTTCCTAAGGGATTGATTCGGATAATGGTACCTAAAATAGTCTCAATGTTTTGGCCGTTACCGCTATCCCCATGGCCTATCATAGGTGAGTTGATAAAGTCTTGACCATCTACGTCATCGGCACCGCCGCCGTCACCAATAGCAACATACAATAAGCCATTACTGTCAAAGGCAATGGCGCCACCATTATGATTAAATTGCGGTTCGTCAATTCGTAATAATTCGCGTGCAGATGCCATATCGATAATAATGCCTTCGGCACCACCGATATCAGCCAGCCACTCAGTGAGTACTCCTTGATGATCGGCCACCGTATTTATCGGCATAGTGGAAAAATCTGCCATCGCCCCATTGGGTTGCGAGCTATAGGTGTAAAACTTGTTATTGCTGGCAAAGTCTGGATGAAAGGCAATACCTAATAAACCGCGCTCATCAAAACCGCCAAATTCAGGGATACCAATGGTGACTAAATCAGCCGATATATCCATCAGCACAGTCGCAATACCATCGCTTTTATTAATGGCTAGAATTTGACCAGTTTGCTCAACAACGTAGAAAAAGTCGCTAACCCCTGGCGCTGCAACGCCCCATAACGGTGCCGTCAGTCCTGTTGTTACCAGTTCGAGTTTTAATTTTAAACCACTAAAGATCGGCAACGGCAAAGGGTCGTCAAGTTTAATCGGATCGCCAGGAGGAGGGGGTGCAGTGAGAGCGGTAAAACTGAAGTCATCAAATACTGCATAACTAGGATTGTTATTGATTAACTCCATGCGTGAAATGCCTTCGTTACTGTTGATACTTATCGTCTGCCATGAAGTAGTGGCAGTATAGCTGTCGACTATGTTGTCATTGATGTCATAAACATTAACCACAGCGCCAACGGCGCCTGATTGTGCTCTTAAATAGACGTCAATTATGACTGCTGGTGTTTCAAAGGTAACCATGGCAGTATTATTTTGTACCATAAAGGCTTGCGAACCCGTTCGATACAAAGACAAAATACCGGCAAATTTTGCCTCGCCATTGGTAAAGGTGACGGTGTTGGGAGAAGTACCTAAAGTGAATGAACCACTTAAATCTGTGGTTTCAAAACTGGTGGTAACGTCAGCGGCAAAACTAACCTTTACTAAACAGAGAATTAACAGAAAAAGTAGCGAGAGCATACTCGTACTTCGTTTAAAAAGTGACGTAGAGAGTAAATATTTCATGGCCATATCCAAATAATTTAATAATTGGTATTGGATATGACCTGATTTTTAAGATTAAATTTCAGTCGATTAACATGGGGCAAGAGGCGTTGGCTGGTATCAACCGCCAATGAATTTAACTTTAAAACCGTTCTTCTCGAGTACAGTTTTAATGACATCGCGTTTATCGCCCTGGATTTCGATGACTTCACCGACAACTGTGCCGCCAGTGCCACAGGTTTGTTTCAGTTTTTTGGCCAAAACTTTCAACTCTTTTGCGGCCAGGCCCAAGCCGGTAATGGTGACTACGCCTTTGCCTTTACGGCCTTTGGTTTCACGACGTACGTGGGCAAAACCATCGGATGGGGTAATGGCTTGCTCTGCTTTTTCTTCTTTCACACGACCACCGTCGGTAGAATAAACAAGTTGCGATAATTGATCTTGTAACGATGACATAGTGCTAATTCCTATAAAACCTATAAGCTGTACTCGGAAAAGAAATGGGCGTGTTGAGCAAGTGCTGGTTATCCCGAGTTCAGGTTATTATAACCAATATTAACAAGGTAACGCACTCGATATTTTCAGCGGCAAATAACAAGAAACCAGCCTGTTGGCTGGTTTCTGATTAATCTGGGGAGATTAAATTAAATGCTTAAGTTCCTGAATCGAATTCAGGATAAGTATTACAATTTAGCTTCTAGCTCAGGTAGGGCGTCGAATAAGTCAGCTACAATACCGTAGTCAGCAACCTGGAAGATTGGCGCTTCAGCATCTTTGTTGATAGCAACAATAACTTTAGAGTCTTTCATACCCGCTAAATGTTGGATAGCACCAGAAATACCTACCGCAATGTATAAGTCTGGAGCAACGATTTTACCGGTTTGACCAACTTGCATATCGTTAGGGACAAAACCGGCATCAACCGCGGCACGTGATGCACCAATAGCAGCACCAAGTTTGTCGGCAATGCCTTCAAGCAACTGGAAGTTTTCACCGTTTTGCATACCACGACCACCAGAGATTACTACGCTTGCAGCACCCAGATCAGGACGTTCTGAAACGGTAAGTTCAGCACCAACGAAGCTTGAAATACCGGCATCAGTTATACTATCTAAAGCAACAATTTCTGCAGCGCCTGTAGTTTCAACAGCATCGAAACCAGTAGGGCGAACAGTGATAACCTTAATAGCATCTAAAGATTGTACTGTTGCGATAGCGTTACCCGCGTAGATAGGACGAACAAAAGTATCGCTACTTTCTACCGCAATGATGTCAGAAATCTGCGCAACATCTAACAGCGCAGCAACACGTGGCAAAAAGTTTTTACCCGTTGTCGAGGCTACTGCCAAGATGTGCGAGTAATCTCCAGCAAGTTCTGTAACCAGGGCACTTACGTTTTCGGCTAATTGGTGTTCGTATGCGGCATTGTCTGCAACTAAGACTTTGCTTACCCCTGCCGCTTTTGCCGCTTCATTAGCTGCCGGTCCACAGTTTAAACCTGCAACTAAAACGTGAATGTCACCACCAATTGCTGTAGCAGCGGCAACGGTTTTTAATGTGTCAGCCTTAAGGCTTGCATTGTCATGTTCTGCAATTACTAAAATAGACATTAGATCACCTTCGCTTCATTTCTTAATTTTTCGACTAACTCATCAATTGACTCAACCATAATACCGGCTTGACGTTCAGCCGGAGGAGTTACCTTGATTAACGTAGTACGAGGGCTTAAATCGATACCGAAATCGCCAGCAGCTTTAACAACTAAAGGCTTACGTTTGGCTTTCATGATGTTAGGCAATGATGCGTAACGTGGTTCGTTTAAACGCAAATCTGTGGTTACGATAGCTGGCAAATTAAGAGCAACAGTTTGTAAACCGCCATCCACTTCACGAGTAACGTTAACTTTATCGCCTTCAACTTTCACGATCGAGGCAAACGTACCTTGTGGCATACCAGTTAACGCACCTAACATTTGGCCTGTTTGGTTGTTGTCTGAGTCAATGGCTTGCTTACCGAGTAATACCAATTGTGGTTGCTCTTCTTCTACAACTTTTTGCAAAAGCTTAGCAACGTTAATTGAATCTAAATTTTGGTCGGTATCAATTTGAATCGCACGATCAGCACCGAGTGCTAATGCCGTACGTAATTGTTCTTGGCAAGACTTGTCACCAATAGACACGGCAACAATTTCAGTCGCTGTGCCAGCTTCTTTTAAGCGAACCGCTTCTTCTACCGCGATTTCACAGAATGGGTTAATGGCCATTTTAACGTTGGTTAAGTCAACGTTTGAGTTATCAGGCTTAACGCGAACTTTGACGTTATAGTCAATTACGCGCTTAATTGGAACTAGTACTTTCATAGCAACCTCTAAATTTATTACCTAAGTAATTTTACTTGTTGTGCGATATTTTATATATTTGTAGGCAATAGTCAAACACTTGTTTGAAATTGTTGTTTAAAACTGATTTAATGTATAATAAATGGGTATAGTATGTTTTATGAGTAAAAGGTTACTAAGCCGATTACTAAACGTCAATGTTAAGTTACATTTAAAATGATCTATGACAATAATATTGCCGGATTTGCATAGGTTTGCCGCTTATAAAATGCTATATATAGATAACTAAATTTAATCAGTATTGTTCGAAAAATCAATCTAAGGGGATACGCGTGGAACGTGAATCGATGGAATTTGATGTTGTGATCGTGGGTGCAGGCCCATCGGGTTTATCTACAGCATGTAAATTAATGCAAATGGCACAAGAAAAAGATCAAGAATTAATGGTTTGTGTTGTTGAAAAAGGCTCTGAAGTTGGAGCTCATATATTATCTGGTGCCGTCTTTGAACCTCGTTCATTAACTGAATTATTCCCTGACTGGAAAGAACAAGGTGCACCATTAAACACGCCAGTAACTGGCGATGATATCTATTTATTAAATAACAAGGATAAGGGCATTAAACTGCCTAACTTTAGTGTGCCAAAAACCATGCACAATGATGGCAATTATATTGTCTCTATGGGCAACGTATGTCGTTGGTTAGCTGAACAAGCGGAAAGTTTAGGTGTTGAAATCTTCCCTGGTTTCCCGGCGCAAGACGTCATTTATGAAGACGGTAAGGTCGCGGGTATCATCACCGGTGATATGGGCCTGGACGCTGAAGGCAATCAAAAAGACTCATTCATGCCAGGCATGGAGTTACGCGCCAAGTACACAGTATTTGCTGAAGGTTGTCGTGGCCATTTAGGCAAAGAGCTGATTAGCAAATTCGACTTGGATCAAGGCAAACAACCACAACATTACGGTCTTGGTTTTAAAGAAATTTGGGACATTGACCCTGAGCTTCACCAGGAAGGTTTAGTGGTTCATTCAGCAGGTTGGCCATTGACAGGCGATACAATGGGTGGTGGTTACTTATATCACGCCGAAAACAACCAAGTATTTGTTGGTTTAATTATTGATTTAAATTACTCAAATCCGCACTTAAGCCCGTTTGATGAATTTCAGAAACTAAAACATCACCCGAAATTTGCGCAATACCTTAAAGGTGGCAAGCGTGTCTCTTACGGTGCTCGTGCTTTAGCCAAAGGTGGCTTCAATTCACTGCCGAAAATGACTATGCCGGGTGCAGTTTTGGTAGGTTGTGACGCCGGTACCATTAACTTTGCCAAGATAAAAGGTAATCACACCGCAATGAAATCTGGCATGTTAGCCGCTGAAACTATCTTTGCGGCGCTTGCCGCCGGTGATGAAGGTGGTAATGATTTAACGGCTTTCACCGATAACTTCAAAAATTCATGGCTATATGACGAGTTATACAATACTCGTAACTTTGGTGCGGTAATGCATAAACTGGGTACATACCTTGGTGGCGCCTATAACACCCTGGATCAAAATTTATTCGGTGGTAAATTACCGTTCAATTTCTCTGACAACAGTTTGGATCATGAGCAATTAAAACTCGCCTCAGAGTGTCCGGTTATCAGCTATCCGAAACCGGATGGGGTATTAAGCTTTGATAAATTAAGTTCAGTATTTTTGTCAAATACCAACCATGAAGAAGAGCAACCCTGTCACTTGAAACTGAACGATATGCAAATTCCAATTAGTGTGAATTTTCCGAAATACGCCGAGCCTGCACAACGATACTGTCCAGCCGGTGTATACGAAGTGGAACAAACGGCAGACGGCGAGAATAAATTTGTGATCAACGCACAAAACTGTATTCACTGTAAAACCTGTGACATTAAAGACCCAAGCCAAAACATTACCTGGGTAACACCTGAAGGTACTGGCGGTCCAAACTACCCGAACATGTAGCTTTGATATTCTCTGGCTAAGGCGTTCATCGCCTTAGCCAGAGAATATCAAGTGCTTTGCGGTGATGATTCGTTTATAATGCGCGCAATTTTTATCCACCGATAACTTGTATGCGATTTTCAATAACTGTTAAACCTCTGTTAACTTTTCTCTTACTCTGCTGCATTATTGCTTGTTCACCACAAGCTGATGTAGCACCAAACGCTAGCGAACAGCAGCAGTTGCAATTAACTGGGCGGACAATGGGGACTATCGTTTACACCGTTAAACTAATTGCCAATAAACAGCAGCTTGAACAATCACAGCTGGCGAACAAAGTGGATGATTTATTGGTCAAGATCAATGCGCAAATGTCTACTTATGATAAAAATTCAGAATTATCAAAATTCAATCAATACCAGGGACATGATGCCCGTACCATTTCGGTCGAATTAAACCAGGTATTAACTGAATCGATCCGTTTGGCACAATTAACCCAGGGTTCATTGGATGTTACCGTTGGCCCATTAGTGAATCTGTGGAGTTTTGGTCCAGAAGAGCGGGTAGAAAAAGTGCCATCGGCGGAGTTGATTGCCAGTACGAAACAGCACATAGGCATTAAAAAAATTACTTTAATCAGACGACAATTATCCAAATCGGACACGAAAGTGTATGTGGATCTTTCGGCAATTGCCAAAGGATTTGCGGTGGATAAGGTAGCAGAACTGTTAGAGCAAAACGGTTACCATAACTATCTAGTTGATATTGGTGGAGAAATGCGCCTTAAAGGGGTCAAGACTGATGATCAGCGCTGGCGTATTGCGGTGGAAAAACCAATTGCTGGTACAAGAGCGGTACAAAAGGTTATAATACCGGGCGATAATGCGGTGGCAACATCGGGTGATTATCGAAATTATTTTGAAGAAAATGGTATTCGTTATTCTCATACCATTAACCCTGAAACCGGTTGGCCGATAAACCACAAGTTGGTATCGGTAACTGTGGTACATCCATCATCAATGACTGCCGATGGTTTAGCAACGGCAATTGAAGTGATGGGCCCTGAAAAAGGTTATGAATTTGCCAAAGCAAACAACCTTGCGGTGTATTTAATTAGTAAAACGGATGACGGTTTTGCCGAATATAGCACTGAGCAGTTTAAGCAGTTAGTTGTCGAATAGCATTTTATTACCCGTAGAAAGAGAGAAAACATGTCAATATTTTTATTAACCTTTGGTTTCTTTATCGTTATGTTTTTGGCGATGGCAATAGGTTATATCATTCAACAAAAAACTCTTGCTGGCAGCTGTGGTGGTTTAGGTTCAGTAGGTATTGAAAAAGCGTGTAACTGCGACAATCCGTGTGAAAAACGCCAGGAGCGTGAGCGTCAGTCGGCATTAAAAGAAAACTCATTGGAAGTGAAAAACATCTAACCAATTCAAAAAAAGCTTAATACCAGGTATTAAGCTTTTTTTTGAATTACTCATCATTAATTTTTGACACTTGCTGGTAATAACGATCAAATCCGATTGTTTGATAAATGCGTATGATTGAATATATGCCATGTAAGCTACCAAGCAGTAAACTGGAAATAATAACAATTGGGTTGGCTTCACCAAGGTAGGCACAACACAGTGATGCCACAATAGATGCAATGAATAAAGATGAGAAATAAATTCTTACTCCAATGAGTAGATTTTTTATTTTTAAACCAAAAACTTCATTAACCACCATTGACATTTGAACACCACAGAATATAAACCATTATAATTATAATGGTTTATATTCTTTTTGGTTATATCGAATTGATATATGATTTTCCATTTCTGAAAAATCTATTCCAGCAATTTACAGTTTAAATGCAGCTGATCGTGGTCAGAGAAAATCTGCCACTGCTCACCGCTGTTGCTAATGCCAATATCGGTTGCTAGCAGGCAAGGTTTTTTAAACTCAATTTTTAATCTATCCACGGCTACCTTTTTCTCGATCAATAATAAATGCGCTAAGTACATGCCATGAATGATGGCACCGGGCATGCCAAATAGTTTTGCCAGTCTTTCACTGATATGAATAGGGTTGTAGTCATAACTCACCTTGGCATAAGCTCTGGCGATAAGGTTAGTGACATGAAATGGCGTGCCTCCAGAATACGACTGCGGGTTCGATAATGGTTTTCTCTCCATAGTCTTGAGCTTTTTCAGCATGGTATTTTTATTGATCAAACAGCATTTATCGCCTTGATAAAACTTTGATTCAATTTGTACCAACTTGCCCAACGGGTGGCCGAGATTTTGTTTAATGTTGAGCACAACTTTGTAAGGTTGCTGAAAATCAATCATTGAAAACTGTTTTAATTCGGCGGTTAAGTGGATCAAACCCAGTGGCGAAAAAGAAAAATGCTTATGGCTGAGTGCTTTCATCATAGGTTTGAAACCGGCAATAAAGGCATAGCTTATCGGTAAGTCTTGTTCGGCAGGCAATTGATAAAGCTTACGAAACCGCTCTATATTTTTGCTAGAGAGGCCTTTTACTTCAAACTTAAGACTGTATTCATTAAAGAATATTTTCTGTTTACGTTTGGTGAGTAACTTTAAATAATGGTACATCTACAGCATTGTCCGTAAGCGTTATTTTCTATATGTGCTTGTATACCCTACCATAGCAAATCTATAGCAGTATCCAGGGCAAACGAGTCTAAATTGAACAAATTTGATTTGCTAAAGGTAGAATCCCGATTTTTTTTCGGTTATTTTCAGGAACTTCTAGGATCAAGTTGACGATCCTTTTTACCCATGGC
>MAAC01016646.1_pt1 | contig 19411 bp, 17 predicted proteins | sample 1115981 | NCBI WGS metagenome assembly MAAC01 (sample SAMN04961126, study PRJNA320927) | seawater metagenome | isolation source: sample BD02T64 sea water enriched with oil for 64 days | place: USA:Gulf of Mexico | collected 2013-07-27
CTAATATTACACCAGCTTGCACGGTAATGGTCCTGCTAGATTTATCAATCTCTTCAATACGGTCCATACGTTCTGTAGAGATTACTACCTCATTACCAAAAGTTTCTGTACTGCCTACTAGATTTGTTAATCCTCCATGAGGTACAACAGGTAAATCATTTTGATAACAAATTTTCATAATCTCGCTTACCTGGTTTGTGTTTTCTGGTAACAGCACGCATAATGCTTTAAGCGGTTGGCCCATTTGCCATATATGTGAATAGCGATCTTTTAAGGCGTCTCCTACGAGTATTTGACTTTTATTAAGTAGGTTATTAAATAATAATGATGTATTCATAGATTTCTCAAAAGAGGTTAATAGGTATAAAAATAATCTTTTAAAGCAGATCTTACGTATGATTTCTATTGCCGTTTATCTAATGAAAAACGTATTTCTATTTAATTTAAACCATTTTGATTACATTTAGTCTATGAAATAATACTATCTTATTGTATTCAAATTCTTTGATGTTAATTGAGTTAGTTTTATTTGTTTTCATGACCACAAAAGACCGACATATTTCCAAAAGATGGTACCTCTTATTTGCTATTGTGTTCTTGTTAATCAATGGTTTAATAATTTACTCAGAAAGTATTTTTTTAGTAAAATGGAGTAGAGTTGTTAATTCAATTCTAATAATTATCTACTTAATTAAATGGCATAAATTGTATGATCATAATAGGTATTTAATAGGTATGATTCTGCTAATATTATCAGACTTTTGTTTAGTCTATTTTAAAAACTATTGGTCTAACATATTCTTCTTTATTTTTACCGCAGTAGGATTTGCAACATTCTTAAAAGATGTTATCAAATTTATCCAATGGAAAAAAATAACTATAAGTAGTAGCTTAATAGTTCTATTGCTGTTCTTATTTGAAAGTTACCTTATACACAATATTATCCAGCTTATAAGTCCAGAACTTGAATTTTGGATAATCCTATTGTTTTATGTCTATGGTTTTACCTCGTTATTATACTGTTTGATAGCTACTTTAGGATATTTACAATTAGAAAAAGCAAGTACTGAGCACTATCTTATTATACCATATTCTTTCCTAATTTCCAGCGCATTTTATGCTATCGCAATGTATTCATCAAATTACGTCAGTTATTTCTATTCCAGAATATTTTACATCGTTTGTATATTTACTTTGGCTCATTTAATAGCGACGAGGTTAAGATTTAATACTAGAATAAATAATAATGTAAAGGATGCTAATAGCGCAAACTTTAATTAATTATTGTGCATCTCAGTTTTCTATTCCTTCCACAATTGACCGCGATGCGGTTTTAGCGCATTACGTACAGGAGGCATATAAATCTCTTCAAGCGCCAAAAATGCAATGTGATGCATCTGGTTTATTTTTTCTGTTCCAGTAGCTATAAAATCTACTTTTTCATTCTTAACATATTCATTAAGATGTATTAAATGGTGGCTTGCTGTACGCTCTGCATCAGGACCTTTAAAATCCCATATAAGTTTTAATTTTCTCATTATCCGTTTGTTATAAAATCACTTTGATTTTCTGCAAAAGTCTTAAAATCTTGCATGTGTTGTAAAGTCTGACCCTTAAAAAGTTGCGGTTGGGCTTTGCCTATGAGTCGCATAAAACCGGTAAATTTAAAGGTGCTTGTGGCATCCCATAAAGTTGTTTTAATAATTTTATGATCTATTATGGTCTCGGTTTCGCGAAAGCGGTTACTCTGTTTATTCACAACGCCCTTAGTGCGGTAAGTTGCTTCCCATAAGTGCGGTAGGTTTACAGTAGTTATCTCTTCACTCATTTTAATAATGTTACCAGCTACTTTAATACGCATCTCTCTGGTGCTATTAGACTCGCCTGGCGAGCCGTTCAATGGCCTGCTACTCACTAGGCCTTTTTGCCAAAATTTGAAATAATCTTGATTTTTAAACAGCTCCATTACTTCATTTAAGGGTAATAAAATTTTAATACTATGCGTACTTTTTATCATTTGAGTGAGGTCGTTAGAAGCGGTTAAAACTTAAAAAATTTATTTAAAATATTTACTAAATTTCAACGTTTTGAAAGGCAATGTTAAATAACTATTTTTGCGTTTCTTGAAAAGAAAAAATATGAAGTATTTCAGTACATTTTTTTTGATAACATTATTGTTTTTAAGCGCTAGCGTTAAGGCTCAAGATTTAAGCGATAAAGTAATTTTAAGCATCGATGGTAAAGATTATGATGCGGGAACCTTCATGAAATTTTACTTTAAGAATATTGATATAGTTCAAGATGAAGATCAAAAAGATGTAGATAATTATTTACAGTTGTATATAGATTACCGATTAAAATTACAACAAGCCTATGAATTAGGGCTGGATAAAGAACAAGATCATATAAATGATATTAAAAGTACAAGATCCAGTCTAGCACAGCCTTACCTTACTGATAATCAAGTGACTGAAAGTTTAGTACGTGAAGGTTATGACCGCGGCAGAGAAGAGGTGAATGCGAGTCATATTCTCATAAAATTAGATCGTGGAGCGACAGCCACAGACACACTTAAGGCATGGAATAGAATACAAGAGATTTATACAGAGTTAGAAAATGGAGCCAAATTTGGTGAACTAGCTCGCGCAAAAAGTGAAGGGCCTAGTGCTGGTAACGATGGAAACTTAGGATGGTTTGGAGCTTTTAGAATGGCATACGAGTTTGAAACTGCTGCCTATGAAACTCCAGTTAAAACCTATTCAAAACCATTTCGCACAGATTTTGGCTACCATATAGTTTATGTAAACGATAGAAGACCTAATCCTGGAGAGATAACGGTGGCGCACATCATGACTTTTGATAAAAAGGATGCCGACGAGAAAACGGCAAAGTCTCGTATAGAAGAAATTTACAAACAACTAGAAGAAGGAAAGCGTTTTGAAGAGCTTGCCCGCGAGTTTTCTGACGACGCAAATACAGCTCCTAGAGGTGGTAAACTAAATAAATTTGGAACTGGAGGAATAGATCAAACCTTTGCTGAGGCTGCTTTTAAATTAAAAACTCCTGAAGAATACAGCACACCTGTTAAAACTCCTTACGGCTGGCATATCATTAAGTTATTAGAAAAGCATCCTGTTAAGGAATTTGAAGAGGTTAAAAAAAGCTTAGAAAATAAAATTCAAAAGTCACCTAGATCGAGAATTATTACTCAGGCTTTTACAGATAGGTTAAAAGATCAGTACGGTATTTTAAAAACAATGAGCTTGCCTCAAGTGGTTTATAAATCAGTAAATGATAGCTTGATTATGAATGCTAGTTACGTTTTTGACAAAAACGGTACGTCAAATGAAATGAACTTATTTAACATTCAAGAAGTAGCTTTTAAAGTGAAGGATTTTCTGGCTTACTTAGAATTAAAACAGTCTAAAGATTATTTGAGTTACTCTTCAAAGAAAGAAAAGCTAGACGCATTTTATCAATCATTCATTAATGAGAAGATAATTGAGTATTATGATAAAAATCTAGAAAGAGATAATGAAGATTTTAGATTTTTATACAATGAATTTAAAGAAGGCTTTTTAGTTTTTGATTTAATTGAAACTCAAATATGGAATAAAGCAGATAATGACTCCTTAGGACAGCAGCGCTATTATGACGCTCACAAAGAAAATTATGTTTGGAAACGTAGGCTAGATATTATTTTGACACAGAGCACCTCAAATGAGGTCGCCCAACAAGTACAAAAAATGTTGCGTGAAGATGTTTCTACAGATTCTATAAAAGCGCGCATTAATCTAGATAACAAAACTAAAGTCATCATTTCTTCAGGAATTGTTGAAGATAATTATAATAGGTTACCAAAAGATTTTGATGTTAAAGTAGGAGTTTCAAAGGTATATCACGATCAAGGAGATAGTTTTCACAAAGTAATTGAAGTAAAAGAAATCATAGAACCTTCACTTAAAACTTTAGATGAAGCTCGTGGACGTGTTATTAATGATTATAAACAAGAATTAGAAAAGCAATGGATAGAAGGTTTAAGAGATGGCCATAAAATAAAAATCCATAAAAAAGTACTCAAGAAAGTAAAATCCAAAATTGAAAAACAACTTGGTTAAACACATCTTTTATATATTGGGTTTTCTATCGTTAGTTTCTTGTGAATATTTCCAGACAGAGCAAGTACCAGATGCTGTCGTGGTTCTTGATAAGAATTATCTAGATAAGAGTGATATAGAACGAATCCTACCAGCAAATTATACTAAGCAAGATAGTGCGCGCATTGTATCGGCATATGTGAATCAATGGGCGACAGATCAGTTGTTGTTAAATAAAGCAATTAATAATATTGATGAGAATAGGCAGCAAGAGCTCGACAGACTCATAAATAACTACAAAGTAGAGTTATATGCGCAGGAGTATTTAAGAGAGTTAACAAAACAAAATCTTGATACCCTTATTAAAGATAGCGAGATAGAAGCCTATTATGAAGATCGCAATGAAGACTTTAAACTCAATGAAGATTTAGTTCAATTTAGGTACATTCAATTAGATCCTCTTAACACTGATTTGCAAAAAATAACAAAACTCTTCAATAAAGGAGATCTACCTTCGTTGTCTCTACTAGACAGTCTCAAGCTTACATACCGCAGTTACTTTCTCAATGATAGTATATGGGTGAAAAAAAGTAATCTTTTTGACGCTATGAACGTGATAAATCCAGCAAATGAAAAGTATTACATAAAAGAAAATAAAACCTGGAAGCTGGAAGATAGTCTTGGTGTATATTTGGTGCGGTTCAATAAAGTGCTCAAACGCGGTGATCGTGCACCATTATCTTATGTAAAGCCTACTATCAAGCAGGTGCTACTCAATAAAAGCAAGCTAGCTTATATAAAAAAAATAGAAAAAGATTTATTAAATGACGCTATTAACAGTGATAAACTTAAAATCAATAACTAAATACATAAGTGTTTTTATTGTTCTCGCTTTCGCGAAAGCGGTAACAGCACAAACAACCTCAAGTGCAGATATTGCTGCCGCTGATAAAAAGAATGTTGAAGAAACCCTTGCAGCACTAGACAGTGTTAGACCTACTACTAAAAAAAGATTCCTCATTGAAGGAGTTGCTGGAGTAATAGGAGATTATGTGATTTTAGGTTCTGATATTGCTTCTGCAAAAGCACAAGCAAAAAGACAAGCCGGGATTTCTGATATTACCAGTTGTGAGCTCATGGAAAGTCTACTTTCTGAAAAAATGTATGCGCATCACGCTATTCAGGATAGTATTACCATTAGTGATAGAGAAATTGAAGGAAGAACTGAAGGTCAAATACAGTACTTTAAAAATGCACTTCAAACTGATGACGACAGAGAAATCGCAAAATTCTATAAAAAAGATAATATTACTCAAGTACGTGAAGCATTAAACCGTGTTAATAGAGATGGGTTACTCGCACAACGTATGCAAGAACGTATTACAGAACAAGTAGAAATCACTCCAGAAGAAGTAAGAGATTTCTTTAAGTCCATTCCAGAAGAGGAGCGACCGCTTTTTGGATCTGAAGTAGAAATGGCACAAATAGTTGTGATCCCAGAAGCAGATGAAGAAGAAGTAAAACTGGTGATCGATAAATTAAACGGTTACCGAGCAGATGTTTTAGATAATGGAGCAGATTTTGCTGCAAAAGCAACTTTATACTCTGATGATACTGGAACAGAGCGACAAGGTGGAGTACTTTCTTTAAAACGTAGCGATCCATTTGTTAAAGAATTTAAAGATCAGGCTTTTTCACTTCAAGAAGGTGAGATAAGCGAGCCGTTTGAAACCATATTTGGATGGCACATTTTATATGTAGAAAAAATACGTGGTCAGATACGAGATGTGCGTCATATATTACTAACGCCATACATCTCTGTATCTCAGGTTGAGAAGGCTAGAAAAGAGCTGGAAGATATGAGAGATCGTATCATTTTAAACGAGATAAGCTTTGAAGATGCGGCCAGAGAAATAAGTGATGAAGAAAAAACTGCTGAGAATGGAGGTAGAATCATCAACCCTAATACAGGAACTGGAAGAGTAGAGGTAATAAGGCTCGAGTCTGATATGGCATCTACAGTTCAATTTCTTGAAAAAGGAGATGTAAGTGGTATCATCGAAGAAGTTGATCCACGTAAAAGAAATAAAACTTTTAAAATCGTTAAGATCATTGATAAAATTCCAGATCATAAAGCAAATTATGCACAGGACTTTTTGAAAATTAAAGACTTAGCGCTTAAAGACAAGCAAGTAAGAGCGATCAATGAGTGGCGCAATGAAAAACTAGCCGATACTTACATAAAAATAGGTCCAGAATATATAGATTGCGATATACTTAATAGCTGGAAATAAAATTTATAAATCAACACTTTCATGTCAGATGTAGCTGCTATAGACAACCTGGTAAAAAAACACCAAGATCTTAAAAGAGAAATTGCCAAAATAATAATAGGGCAAGAGAAAGTGATTGATGAAATATTAATTTCGGTTTTTTCTGGTGGTCACGCTTTACTTGTAGGTGTTCCTGGCCTGGCCAAAACTTTGATGGTGAATACAATTTCACAAGCATTAGGTTTAGATTTTAAAAGAATACAGTTTACTCCAGATTTAATGCCTAGCGATATATTAGGTAGTGAAATTTTAGATGAGAATAGGACTTTCAAATTTTTAAAAGGACCTGTTTTTTCTAACATTATACTTGCTGACGAGATCAACCGTACACCACCTAAGACTCAAGCAGCTTTATTAGAAGCAATGCAAGAAAAATCAGTGACCGTAGCTGGTCATAACTATAAGCTAGATAAACCTTACTTTGTATTAGCTACACAAAACCCTATTGAGCAAGAAGGAACTTATCCATTGCCAGAAGCGCAGTTAGACAGATTTATGTTTTCTATCTTATTAGAATATCCGTCATATCAAGAAGAAATAGATGTGGTAAAATCTACTACTAGCGATCACAAACCTCAAATTAATGCTCTTTTTACAGCTCAAGAAATTGTAGATTTTCAGCAGTTAGTACGTCGTATTCCAGTAGCAGATAATGTTATCGAGTATGCTGTTTCCTTAGTAGGTAAAACCAGACCTAATGGTGATACTGCTCCAGATATTATAAAGGAATACATCGATTGGGGCGCTGGTCCTAGAGCCTCACAAAATTTGATTCTGGCAGCAAAAACCCACGCAGCGGTAAATGGAAAATATAGCCCAGATATAGAAGATGTCAAGGCAGTAGCTACTGGTATTTTAAGACATAGAATTATAAAAAATTACAAAGCTGAAGCTGAAGGTTATACCGAGGAAAGTATAATTGATAAGATTTTATAATTAGTAATTTAATAAAGAAAAGGCACTATTTACTAAAAATAGTGCCTTTTTTATTTCTCTTATTAAGTGATTAAGGGCAGCTCTCTACTGAAACACTTATTGATATTAGATTTACAGCATTATTAATACCGTAAGTAATACTTACATAAAAATCTTGATCTAGACTAGTATTGTTATAGATTACATTAGGATCGATTGCATTACTTGAAGTAAGCGCATCGTTTTCATTTTCATAATATGCGATGGTATCGATTGTCTCATCTAATCGCATGATCTCAAATATACACGCTGTATAATCATCTAGAATTATATCTGCTATTCCAGGAGTTAGATTGTTTTCGCAAGCCACAAAGTCCAGATTAAAACACTCATCAGTATCATCAGGTGTACAATATCTATTGATGATTAATTCTTCTCCGTTATCTGTAGTTAAGGTCATGGTTTCTGGAGACCAAAATTCAACACGCCAATTTTTATTGAAACGCTGACCATATATCGATGTATCATCTAATAAGTTGATATTGATGAATAACTGGTCTTCTATAAATAGCGAGTTCCAAGATCCTTCATCACTATCATCACCATATTCAAAATAAGTAATGCCATCTCCATCAAATTCAGCACCTAAGAAGTCATTGGTATCATTAAAAGAATACCCTACTTTCCAGATACATTCTTGACCGTCATTAAGTAATGCGTCGCATTCTCTTATGATCTCTTCTTGTTGTTCAATACAAGACTCTATACTATCTAGAAGTTCTTCATTATTAGTAATAGAAACTATGGTGCCATCAGAAAGTGTGGTTTCAATAGGATAACTAATAGAAATATTATCAGTTGGGTTTAGATTATTCAAAAAGTCAAAAAACGCCTGATTACCAACAATAACATCTAGACTTCTGACCACATCATTTGCATCTACAGTATATAGACCTATAGGATAGATAAATTTAATACAAGTTACATCATCCTGATTTGCGCCATCCTGCGCCATAGATTCAACATAGTCGTATAAGGTAGTGTCTTGCTCTATTATTTCTTGACGTTTTTCTAGATCATCAATATCTTCATAGTAACAAGATGAAACTAGAAGTATACATAGTACCAAAATTGATTTTAGGAAATATTTCATTTGAAATTGTTTAATGGGTTTACTTAATAGTAAAGAAACTGTCAAATGGTTGCGTCATTTTATCCTTTTTGGCTGTTAAAGGTTGTAAAAGTGTTCGCTTTCGCGAAAGCGGTATAGCTTCAAACTATATCATTTATTGCGAAAACATCATTTTAAGCGGTATATATTTATTAATTTGATAAAAACGAAAGCACTAGATAGCTGCTATTTTGAGATTGTCTAAACTGCTGTCCGAGTGTGATAGGGCTTTCATTTCATGCGGCATTTTTGTAACTTCGCAAACCTTAAAAAATTAAATAAAAACTAGATATATGGCTTTTGATATTGATATGATTAAAAAGGTGTATGCTGAGATGCCAGCCCGTGTAGATAAAGCACGTGAGATTACTGGTAAACCACTTACACTTGCTGAGAAGATTTTATATTCTCACTTATGGGATGGAACTCCTGGTAAACCTTTTACTAGAGGGAAAGACTATGTAGATTTTGCCCCAGATCGTATCGCATGTCAAGATGCTACGGCTCAAATGGCATTATTGCAATTTATGCAAGCTGGTAAAGATAAAGTTGCTGTTCCTACTACAGTGCATTGTGATCACTTGATCCAAGCAAAAAATGGAGCGAGTATGGACCTTCAAAGTGCTATGAATACTTCTAACGAGGTGTTTAACTTTCTTGAGTCAGTATCAGATAAATATGGTATCGGTTTCTGGAAACCAGGAGCTGGTATTATTCACCAAGTAGTTCTTGAAAACTATGCGTTCCCTGGCGGTATGATGATCGGGACAGATTCTCACACGGTAAACGCTGGTGGACTAGGAATGGTTGCTATAGGTGTAGGTGGAGCAGATGCTGTAGACGTAATGGCAGGAATGGCTTGGGAATTGAAATTTCCTAAACTGATAGGTGTAAAACTTACTGGTAAATTATCAGGATGGACAGCACCTAAAGATGTTATCCTTAAAGTAGCTGAAATCCTTACCGTTAAAGGTGGAACTGGTGCCATAGTTGAATATTTTGGCCCAGGAGCTAAAAACCTTTCTTGTACTGGAAAAGGAACCATTTGTAACATGGGTGCTGAGATAGGAGCGACTACTTCTACCTTCGGTTATGACGACTCGATGGAGCGTTACCTACGTGCTACAGAAAGAGCTGATATTGCAGATGCTGCAAACGAGGTAAGAGAATACCTTACTGGAGATGATGAAGTGTATGCAAATCCAGAGCAATACTTTGATCAAGTTATCGAGATTAATCTTGATACATTAATGCCTCATATTAATGGACCATTTACACCAGATCTTGCGACTGAAGTAGGTTCTATGAATGAAAAGGCAACTAAAAATGAATGGCCACTTAAGGTAGAATGGGGACTGATAGGTTCTTGTACTAACTCTTCATATGAAGACCTTTCACGTGCTAGCTCTATTGCTCAACAAGCAATCGATAAAAAATTAAAGACTAAAGCAGAGTTTGGTATCAATCCTGGTTCTGAAAAAGTGCGTTATACTACAGAGCGTGATGGTATTTTAGGGATATTTGAAAGTGTAGATGCTACTATATTTACTAATGCTTGTGGACCATGTATCGGTCAGTGGGCACGTTATAGTGATCCTAAAAATGCACCTAAAAACTCAATCATCCACTCGTTTAATAGAAACTTTGCAAAACGTGCCGATGGTAACCCTAATACGCATGCCTTTGTAGCTTCTCCAGAAATGGTTGCTGCCATAGCGATTGCAGGTAGACTAGACTTTAATCCTATTACCGATAAATTAATCAATGAAGATGGTGAAGAGGTAATGTTAGATGAGCCTACAGGATGGGAATTACCTCCTAAAGGTTTTGAAGTAAAAGATGATGGTTACTTAGCACCACAAGAAGATGGAAGCAGCGTTGTAGTAGATGTTGCTGATGATTCAGAACGTTTACAATTGCTTGAGCCATTTACTCCTATAGGAACTGATGTTAACAATGCAAAATTGTTGATTAAAGCTTTCGGTAAGTGTACTACAGACCATATTTCTATGGCAGGACCTTGGTTACGTTTTAGAGGTCACTTAGATAATATCGCAAACAATACACTTATAGGTGCTGTGAATGCTTTTAATAAGCAAACTAACTTTGTTAAGAATCAGTTAGATGGTGAATACGGTGCTGTTCCAGATACGGCAAGAGCTTATCAAGCGGCTGGTATTCCTTCTGTAGTGGTAGGTGATCACAATTATGGTGAAGGTTCTTCTCGTGAGCATGCAGCAATGCAGCCACGTCACTTAGGAGTTGTAGCTGTGATTGTAAAATCTTTTGCTCGTATTCATGAAACGAACTTGAAAAAGCAAGGAATGTTAGGTCTTACATTTGCAAACGAGGCAGATTATGACCTGATCCAAGAAGATGATACTTTCAATTTTGTTGATCTAGCAGACTTTACTCCAGATGTTCCATTAACTATCGAGATCACTCATAAAGATGGTTCTAAGGACACGATCAAAGCAAACCATACCTACAATGCTGCTCAAATTGAGTGGTACCGCAAAGGAAGTGCTTTGAACAAAATCAAAGAAGATAACGCAGCATAATTAAGCGTTTTCTAATATAATAAAATGCCTCTTGATTTTTCAAGGGGCGTTTTTGGTTTGTTAGATATTATTTAAAGACAAGGTTTCATTCTTTACAAACCTAACGCCTTAATTATAATTTTTAATTTAAGAACGTTCTTATCTTTGTAACTCATGTCCCAACAAATTACAACTCTTACTTTTTTTAAATATCCAAACCTTAAACAAAAGCTTTGGGCGTTTGGAATGATGCAATTTGCGCACCGACCTATGAAAAAGGTAAAAGGATTACAGTTTTATAAATTACTAGGCTCTGGTAAAGAGAATTTTGATCCTAAACCAGACTGGAGTGTTTATGGGGTATTACAAGTTTGGGATAATGAAAAGGTAGCAGGAGATTTTTTTAATAACTCAAAACTTTACAAACGTTACCAAAATCATAGCGAGCAACAACTTACTTTCTATATGAAAAGTATCAAAGCTCATGGACAATGGTCTAAGCAAAATCCGTTTGAGCATAGTGATTCTCTAGATGAAAACAATTCGTACATATCGGTTATAACGAGAGCCACGATTAAGATAAGCATGTTGAAGAAGTTTTGGGATTATGTTCCTACCTCTCAATTGGATTTAGTGGATAACCCTAATTTGCTTTTTACTGCTGGAGTAGGAGAGCGACCGGTAACCCAAATGGCTACTTTCAGTTTATGGAATGATGCCAGAGCTTTAAAGAAATTTGCCTACCGCAGTCAGAATCATAGACATGCCGTTCAACAAACGCAGGCGCTACAATGGTATAAAGAAGAAATGTTTACCAGATTCCAGCCTTATCAAATCACAGGAAGTTGGCCTAATTTTGAGGTACCTAGTGATTTAAAAGCCTAAAAACTCTAAGTAGTATTCATTGAAAGAAAAGGAGAAAAAATACAATGATTTTGGACTAGGTGAAAAGCCAGAAACTGATGGCTACAGAGCTGTAAATAAAGACGGTTCTTTTAATATAGTGAAAACTAATATTCCATTTTTTGAAAAACTCAATTTCTTTCACAACTTAGTCACCATGTCATGGTCTTATTTCTTTCTGTATATACTGATAGGCTATTTTGTGATTAATATTTTATTTGCTTCTATTTATGTTGCAATAGGCGTTGAAAATCTTACTGGTACTTCAGGAAGTACACTTTTACAAGAGTTTATAGAAGCATTTTTCTTTAGTGCTCAAACTATTACTACACTAGGTTATGGACGTGTAGCGCCTATAGGAATTCCTGCAAATATTGTTGCAGCCATAGAGTCTATGTTAGGATTGCTCACATTTGCACTGGCAACAGGATTACTATATGGTCGCTTTTCAAAATCAAGAACTAAAATTAAATATAGCGATATAGGAGTCATTGCTCCTTATCTAGACATTAACGGTTTCATGATACGAGTTGTGAATCCACAGAAAAATGAATTACTGGAAGTTAATGCAGATTTGAGCGTCTCCTTCCGTAAGAAAGGCTCGCAATTAAGAGAATTTCATAATTTAGAATTAGAAAGAGATATGGTTTTTTTCTTTCCTTCTGTATGGACCATTGTGCATCCTATTGATGGATCTAGTCCATTATATCAAATGACTGAAAAGGAATTTCAAGAAAGAGACGTAGAATTTATTGTGATGCTTAAAGCTTTTGATGAATCTTCTTCACAAACATTATATTCGAGGTCTTCTTATAAGGCAAGTGAAATAGTTTGGGGTGCAAAATTTACCTATTTAGGTGAGCACGATGATGGTAAATTAAATATAGATGTAAGCGGTCTAAACAAGTACGAAAAATACAAACTTCAATAGATCACTTAAAATAACTTTCTAAAAAAAGCACTTAAAAATGGCTTAGAAGTCATAGGCAGCATTATGCCAAGCTCCTTTCCAAAACTGGTTTCCTCGTCAAGAAAACGGAAAATAGTATTTATGTTGTTCTTTTTATAAAGCGTATGAAATACTTGAGCGCCGCGTTCATTATCGCCATGCAAAACATCTAGCATGATCTCATCATAAAACCTAAATTTCTTAGAAATCATTCCATAGTTGAGGTCGCGATCAGCCATGATATTATCGACCAATTGGCTGGCTTTTTTCTCACTCATTTTAAAACTATAACCAGTAGAAGGTTTTACCCAGCCGCCAGCAGTTCCTATTTTAAACAGATTTTTCTCATGATGCCTTTCAAACTTATAGGTAGTCATAGGTATAATGCCTTGTTCTGATTTTTGAATGGTGAAAGCATCGATTTTTAAAAGATCACTAATGTATTCTTTGAGATACTTTTCATAAGTCTCATCAGAAACCACATCTTTAGAGAAATAAGTATACTCTACTAAAGCTTCGGTGGCAGAATGTGGTAAGACGTAAGTAAAGCTCGTTGTACCTTTATCCCTAACTCGGTAATCCATCATAACAAATTGATGTGGATCAAATACTGGATCTTCGGTTTTAATCACCCAACCTTTGAAATGCTGTTTTAATGTAGTTGCATTTGTGTCTTTAAAAAATGCTGGGTCAATACGGCTGTCTAATACGAGATTTGCTGTTATTTCTACCGTATCGCAATGAATCGTTCTTAATTCTTCACCAGATACTCGTTGTACTTTCTCTTCTATTAAAGTGATATTAGAGGCTATTTGTAGTTCCGCTTTCGCGAAAGCGATAAAATCACGACTTTCTATAGATTTATATACATAATCGTTGAGACTGAAATCTATTCTATTCTCTGGTACGATGAAGCTCCCGTTTTTCCAACTATGAGAGATCAAATGATCCCACTTACCTTTTCCTAGTTCCCAAAAAGACCATGTTTTATCTAAAGAATCTGATTTAAAATCATCAATCACAACTACCTTAAGACCAGTACTTCGACGCAACAATTCCTGCACCACATGACTACCTGCGCAGCCCATACCTATAATCGCTATATCGTAATGATGATCCATAATCCTAGTGCAAAAATGAGTTGAACTCCGTAGAGGTGATATGAGATAAGCGCATTTCCTTTGAGCTTAAATTTAAATGAGATCGCATGTAAAACAGCAGCAATTATGAACCAGCACACGTAATTGAACCATCCTGCGCCGTTCTCAAAATGCCAAAATCCAGAGAAGTCGCAAATTTGCTCTAAGAAGAAGTCTAAGCCTACCATAAGTGCAGCGCCAGCAGCAATCACAGCAATAGCCGATTTGAAAAATTGCCTTGCGATTATATGTGTAATAAAGGTGAGAATCGCCCAATTCACTCCTATTAGTAGCGGTATGCCGTCTATTTTTGGCCCAAAGTTTTTACCGTAGTAATAGTCTCCAAACAAGCTTCCTGTATGAACTCCTATCCATTCTACACTTATTCCTACTATCATAAAAGCAGCAAATAAAATGACTTTAATTTGAGAATCGATCTTGAATAGAAATACCATCAAGAAGAATAAATATACAAGTGTAAAAGGAGATTTAGGTAAAAAGAAATCTTCATATCCTAACGCTATTCCTATAAGCGCAGCCACATGAATGATCCATAAAAATACAATTGCAGCTAACTTCATTGTTTCCTTTGGATTAAATCTGCAGTGATTTGTGCGCTTAACAAACACAGAGGAATTCCTCCACCAGGATGAACCGAACCACCTACGTGATATAAGTTTTTGATTTTTCCGTTAAAATTAGGATGTCTCAAAAATGCGGCAAATTTATTATTACTTGCAGCTCCATAAAGTGCGCCTCGGTAAGAACTTGTATTTTTTTCAATTCCTTGAGGCGTTAAAATATATTCAGTTTTGATATGCTCGGTTATATCTACATGAAGACATTTCTTAATTTTTATAATGATTTGCTTTTTTGATTCTTGAATGAGTTGTTCCCAGTCTTGACCGTAATCTCCTGGAGCGTTGATCATGACAAACCAGTTTTCGTGACCTGCCGGCGCATCTTCTTTAGATTCTTTACTCGTTATATTTATGTAAACGGTAGGATCGCTGTAAAGGGTTTTGTTTTCAAAAATATCTTGAAATTCTGCTTGATAATTTTCAGAAAACAGAATATTGTGAAGATCCAATTCTGGAAACTCTCGATCTATTCCCCAATAAAAAATAAGGGCGCTGCTAGATCGTTCTTGACTCAGTGTTTTTTCTGGAGCAGGCACATCCTTCATAAGATTTCTATAGGTAGGTACAATATCCATGTTAGAAACCACTAAATCTGACCGTAAAGCATTGTTCTCCGTTTCTACACCGGTTACTTTATTTTTCGAAGTTGTTATTTTTGTTACGCTCTCGCGAAAGCGGAATTCTACACCAACTTTTTGTGCTAATTCAAATAACGATTGGGATATACGGTGCATGCCACCATCAGGATAATAAGTTCCAAGACCTAGTTCCAAATGTGGAATCATGGTCATAATTCCCGGTGTTTGATATGGAGAAGAACCGTTATAAGTAGCGTATCTATTGAAAAGCTGCGTTAATTTAGAGTTTTTAAACTTACTATTTTCATCGTTTAAAGTATTGTTTAAACCTAAAAAAGGAGCGTTAACTATTGCCTTTATGGTGTCGAGTGATAAATAGGTAGCGGCTTTATGTAAAGATTTTTCTAGAAAAAGGCTTCTGGTAAGTTCGTATTTTGATTTGCTTTTAGATAAATACTTTTTTATGGTAGACTTTTCTTCATTGAAAACTTTTGAGGCATCTACCACAAATTTTGATGAGTCCGTACTAGCTTTAAAACAAGTACCGTCTTCCCAAAAATAATGGAATGCGATCTCTTTACTCTTATAACTAAAATCAATTTTCTCTTCTGGAAAAAGTGCCAATAAGCTTTCTACAAGATGCGGTAGAGTAAACAAAGATGGTCCTAAGTCAAAACGATAACCATCCTGTTCTATGGCATGAAGTTTTCCACCAGCATACTCATTTTTTTCAAATACCGTAACGGAAAATCCTTGATGTCTTAGTCGTAATGCTGCAGCAAGACCTCCGATTCCAGCGCCTATGACAATGGCATTTTTCATATGTTATTTGAAATACTTGAGCGGGACGATGAGCATACCGAAGTTTTCTCCATCTTCTTTTCCTATGTGTTTATGGTGCATTTTGTGCGCCCTACGAACTCCTTTTGCATATTTATTATTTGCCTTGCGCAACCACTTGAACCGTTGATGAATAAAGATATCATGAACAACAAAATAGGCGATACCATAGGCAAGAATTCCCGCGCTTATTGGCAGGCACCACCATAAATCTAACTCACTATGCGCCACTTTAAGTCCCATACTGATTACCGCATAGAATACAAAAAAGAGATCGTTTTTTTCAAACCAGCTGTTGTGCTTTTTGTGATGGTGATCTTCATGAAGGTTCCATAAAAATCCGTGCATTACGTATTTATGCATCCACCAAGCATTGAACTCCATAATGAAAAAGGTTGCTAGAAAAATGACGATCCACAATGCTATTTCCATATCTTAAATGAGGTTGAGACGGTAAGTTACATAACCTTTTGAAAGAAGAAAAATCTTTTCATAATTAGGTACGCGTATTCTCTTATTTCTTATTTCCTTAGAAGGAGTGCGTTCTAATCTCGTGAGCAACCTTCTATAGTAGGTGTAAGCGGTGTAAACACCTAATTTTGCTTCAATAGGTAACCTTTTTATACCTCTAAGTCCTGCGTCGAAGTCGTCTTTTATTTCTTTAATTAGTCTCGCCTTATCTTCTTCACTTAAATCATGAAGGTCTGTGTTAGGGAAGTAACTTCTTTCTAGAGTCTCTAAATCTGCCTTTAAATCTCTTAGAAAATTCACCTTTTGAAAAGCACTTCCTAACCTCATAGCATCATCTTTGAGATCGTTATATTTATCCATATCTCCTTTTACAAAAACTTTCAAGGACATTAGTCCTACAACGTCTGCACTACCGTAAATATAGTTTCTGTATTCTTCATCTGTAAGATAAATGGACTTATCCAGATCAAGTCTCATACTATGGATAAAAGCACCATACATGTCTGGGGTAATATTGTATTTATTTACAGTTTCTTGAAAAGAATTTAAAATAGGGTTTAAGCTAATTTTATCCTCAATGGCATGCGCCAGGTCTTGTTCAAAACGGTCCAATAAAGTACGTTTATCATAATCGTGAAAAGTATCTACTATCTCATCAGCAAATCTTACAAATCCGTAAATATTATGTATGTCTTGCCTAATTGATGGACCCAACATTTTACTTGCTAGGGAAAAAGAGGTACTGTAATTGTGTGTAACTGTCTTACTACACTCGCGGGAGACTTGGTCAAATAAGCTTTTCATTATTGATCGTGTTTTTTAATCAGTTCAGCTGCTAGCTTACCAGAAATTAGGGAAGGTGGTACTCCTGGGCCGGGAACAGTGAGCTGTCCTGTAAAATAAAGGTTTTTAACTTTGCGACTTCTTAAATTAGGTCTAAGAAATGCTGTTTGTAATAAAGTGTTTGCCATTCCATAAGCATTCCCTTTATAACTGTTATATTCTGATATGAAATCGTTTACGCAAAAAGATTCTTTAAATAAGATATGAGACTTCACTTCTTGATTAGTTCTTTTCTCAAATCTTGTAATTATCTTATCAAAGTATTCTTCTCTTAACTCTGGTGTATCTTCTAGATCTGGAGCTAAAGGAATTAAAAAGAAACCATTTTCACAACCTTCGGGAGCTGTTGAAGGATCTGTTAGGGAGGTGAAATTTGCGTAAAATAATGGTTCCTCTGGCCACTTAGGATCTTCATAAATCTCATTTGCATGTTTTGTAAAATCTGTATCAAAGAAGAGATTATGATGATCAATATTTTTCAATTTTTTGTCAAAGCCTACATAAAAGATTAATGAACTAGGGGCAAAGGTTTTCTTTTCCCAATAGGATTCTGTATATTGTCTGTGTTGTTTATCTAATAAAGTTTCTGAATGATGGTAATCGGCTCCAGATAACACTACAGGGTAAAGGTGCTTTTGTCCTTTGGTAAGTATTCCTTCTGTTCTTCCTTTATCATCAACTAATATTTTTTCCACCGGACTATTGGTTTTGATGACTACGCCAAGTTCTTCTGCAAGTTTTTTCATTGCTAGTATAACTTCATACATCCCACCTTTAGGATGCCAAGTTCCTAAACCAAAATCCGCATAGTTCATGAAATTGTAAAAACTTGGAGTGTTTTGTGGAGTTGCCCCAAGAAACAACACTGGAAATTCAAGAATACTAATTAATTTAGGATTAGTAAATTTCTTTCTCACATCTTTAGAAACATTGCCTATAAACGCACCAACTTTTTTAGCAGTTTGAGGAGTGATTAACTCTAAAGGGGACTCTCCAGGTCTATAGACTAAATTCTTTATTGCTATCTCATAGTTCTCCTCAGCTTTAGACATAAATTGCTGTAATGGCTTAGAACTACCTTTTTCAACTGATTCAAAAGTTTTTTTGATGTCATCAAGATTATCTGCAATTTCAATCTTTTCATCTTCAAATACTACAGAATAGGCAGGATTTAATTTATCTAGTTGATAGTAATCTGATGGTTTCTTATTAAAATCTGCAAAGAATCTTTCAAAAATATCTGGCATCCAATACCAAGAAGGTCCAATATCAAAAATAAAACCTTCCTTTACGAGTCTTCGAGCTCTACCTCCTACAGTTTCGTTTTTTTCATATATAGTTACCTCGTATCCTGCTTTTGCAAGATAACAAGACGCAGATAAAGATGAGAAGCCAGAACCTATAATAGCTATTTTATTCATGATTCTATTAATTGTGGAATTCTATCTATTACTTCTGAAATCCCTTTGAATACAGTTTGATTTGATTGAATATCTTTAGGTTTTATTTTTTGCGCTAGATGACCAAGAACCCAAAGTTCAACGTCTTCTTTTTTAGCAACTTTGCGATTGAACTTTTTTAAGAATGATGGTAATTCTTTTTCTATAGGTTGAACAGTAATATACGTAATATAAGTAGGATCAGTTGCCTTGCTATTGAAATATGGAAGTGCATCTAGGACCATGCTAGCACCTAGGTAAATGGTTTTACAACCTTTTTTGAGTAATTCATAATTTAAAAACAACAATCCTAAATCATGCATTTCATTTTCAGGAAGGAATAGCACATATACCTTACCATCATCTTTTACATTTTGATATTGAACGCTTTCTAAATTTATAAGTACTTTTTGTTTGATGAGGTGACTTATAAAATGCTCGTGTGCAATATTTATAGTCTTAGATTGCCATAGATACCCTAACTCTTCTAAAAACGGAATAAATAAGTCATAAAAAACTCCAGAAAAACCTACTTCTTTCAAGACAGAATCA
>MAAC01019246.1_pt1 | contig 19400 bp, 14 predicted proteins | sample 1115981 | NCBI WGS metagenome assembly MAAC01 (sample SAMN04961126, study PRJNA320927) | seawater metagenome | isolation source: sample BD02T64 sea water enriched with oil for 64 days | place: USA:Gulf of Mexico | collected 2013-07-27
CAGGCGATTACAAAGTAATCTGCCGAGAGGGCATCACACAGCCAAGGGTAGCCAATACTGTTCGCATGACGACCAGAACTTCGCCAGCATGAGTTCAGGGCGTCAATAAATGGCAAGGGAAATTGTTACGACAAGGCTGCGATGGATACCTTCTTTAAAACCATCAAGGCAAAACTGATCGGGCGAGATACATGAGAATATGTGGTGCGATTCCGCGTTCCTCGACCCGCCAATCCAGCATAGTGCAGGGTCATTCGAGGGACGCCCCGTTGAGCGATAAAACTAGGACAGACACTGACGCATACCGGACAAATTAGTGACACAGTCAATTGCCCGCAAGGCGTGATCGGAGGGAACGTGGTCCTCAATTGAGAAAGCATAAAACAGTGTGTTTTGCGTTTCTTTCCTCGGTCCCAACATCGCAGTAATCCCCCACATCAATAAGGAAATTGAAGCAGCTAGACACCCGCAAATCAAGAAAAGTTTTCAACAGAATTAAGCCGGGATCCGCCCTTCGCTGGAGGGAGGCCCAATTCCTGCTCCCGCGCAGATCCTCGGTCTCGATGGCCCGTTCAAGAAAGCACTGAAAGGCTTGATGGAGATGCCTGAAGTTGCGCTGAAGGTAAGAAGAAATAGTATGTGTGGATGGAAATTCCTTCATCTTTAATGGTGGCCAGCCGTAAAATTACGCGAGCGAAGAACATCATATCAAAACGTAAAACCGTTGCGGCCTAAACAATCCAAGGTTTACATCGGGCTGCAAGGTCGCAATCGTCGGGATAAATTATGCCTAGGAGAGGCACTGCAAGCCCAATCAACATCGGTCCAATAATGCAGAGGCATATCTACTTACTACCTGATTGAACAGGTGGAGACATTTCCGACTCGCGGCTTCACAACCATCATTGGAAGCTTGTTCACCCTCAAATGATTGCGGAAAACCTCTGTCGGCTGAGAGCGTGCAACATGCTGGCAAGCCAGCTCAACGGGATTGACGGGTCCCGATCCTAACGCTCGTGTTGGCGTAGGTGGAGTGGTCGACTTTCCAGAATGGTTTCCATCGCGAACAGGCCGGTCACGGTCTCTAAATCCAGTTTTTCGGTCAATTGTTGATAGACCCGGTCATACCCGGACATTGACGATGTCATCACCTTGACCAGATAATCCCAATCTCCGCCGATGCGATGAACCTCTGCAATTTCGGGGATCGACGCAACATGGGTTCGGAATGTACGTTGCCAGTCTTTGTTGTGCTGCCGGGTCCTGATCATCACAAAAACAGTCAGGTCCAGCCCCACAAGTTTAGCATTCAGGCGCGCACCATAGCCTTCGATGACTCCCAGATCCGTTAAGCGCTTTACCCGCCGCCAGCACGCATTTTGCGACAGGCCGACTTCTGCCCCAACATCACGTTGCGAAAGCGATCCGTCGCGCTGAAGTACGGCAAGAATTTTGCGGTCAATGGCATCAAGTTCGATCATTTGACCCAATTATAGGCATTATTAGGCAAAAACAAGTAAACAATTTGCCTGCTCTCGTGGTTACGGTGATTCAAATCCAGACAGGAAAATAGACTATGACCCAGACAGCCAACCTCTTTGACCGTTTTCGCGCTTCAATCCAGACGGATAATATTGTGTCTGACCTCGCTGCGGGACTGGTTGGTCACCACGCCATGATTGATGGCCCGTTGGGAAAAAAGCCGTTACTTTATGCTGATTACGTCGCCTCTGGGCGTGCCCTGCACCAGATCGAGGACTTTGTCCTGACAGAGCTGCTGCCGTTCTACGCCAACAGCCATACAGAGGCCTCCTATGTGGGTGGTTTCATGACCCGATTGCGCCGCCAGGCTCGGGATGTCATTCGCGCTGAGGTGAATGCCTCAAAAGACCATGCTGTGATTTTCACAGGGTCGGGGGCAACTGCAGGTCTCAATCGGATTGTACACTTGATTGGCCTGAAGAACATGGTTGCACAAGGGGCCTCACCGGTCGTTTTGATCGGGCCCTACGAACATCATTCCAACATCCTGCCGTGGCGCGAAAGCGGCGCAGAGGTGATCGAAGTGCCGGAAGCAGATGACGGCGGGCCCTGCATGGCGGCACTTGCCCAAATGCTTGACCGCATTCAGGGGCGCCCGATCGTTGGCGCGTTTTCAGCCGCATCAAACGTGACGGGCATTGTTACAGATGTCATCGCTGTCACTCGTGCTCTCAAATGCGCGGGTGCAACCGTGGTTTGGGACTATGCAGGCGGTGCGCCTTATCTGCCAATTGATCTATGCCCTGCGGATGATGCGCTTATTGACGCGGTTGTTGTATCATCTCACAAATTCGCCGGGGGCCCACAGGCCTCAGGCGTTCTGATATTGCGTCATGACATTGTGCAGGCCAAGACCCCCACGATGCCTGGTGGCGGTACGGTGCAATTCGTCTCTCCGACGGCGCATGATTACTCCCCCAATGTTGAGGCCCGTGAAGAAGCGGGAACCCCCAATGTGGTTGGAGATTTGCGGGCGGCCCTGTGTTTTATCGTGAAATCGGTCATCACGCAGGACTATATTACCAACCGCAACCGCGAGACACTTGCCAAGGGGATGAAGGCTTGGGGGGGGCACCCCAATATCGACATCCTCGGCAACACCGATTGCGACCGCTTGCCGATCTTTTCGTTCCGTCTGCGCGATGGCAAAGGCGGATTTGTGCACCAGCAATTGGTGACCCGGCTTTTGTCGGATTGTTTCGGAATACAGGCGCGGGGCGGATGTGCATGTGCGGGGCCCTATGTGCACCGTGTGCTGGACATAAACGCCGACGCATCTGATGCAATGCGCGATGAAATCCTTTCGGGCAACGAGATTGAAAAACCGGGCTTCGTGCGGTTGAATTTCAGCTTTCTTGCCACGGATGAAGAGGTCAATCGCATCATCGATTCCGTGCTGGAGTTGGCGGACAGCGCGACCGATCATGGTGCAGCATATACCTGCGACCCTTCTACGGCGATTTTCAAACCGGCACTGGCCCGGTGAACGAGGTCCACTCGAGGATGAGCGGAACCAATCCCATACGCAAACTAAGCCTCGGTCACGATTTTTATGCGGTGCGAGACCTGTTTCCGATCACACGGAGCTGCACCTATTTGCTCAACGCAAGTCAATCACCCTTGAACGCACGCAGCCGCGTTGCGCTCAATCAATATCTGGATTGGGCAGGCGTCGATGTGAACGCCCGCCCGGAGGTTCGCGCTCCCCTACGTGACTTGTTATCCGGACTATTGGGCGGGCGGCCACAGGATTATGCCATCACCACAAGCACCGGTACAGGCATTAGCACGGTCGCAACTGGGATGGATTGGCAAGCAGGCGACAATGTGGTGCTGCCCATGGGCGAGCATTGGAATAGCACCTTTCCGTGGTTCAACCTTGCGGACCAAGGTGTTGAAGCGCGCATCGTTCAACCGGATGCCGACAACCGCGTTTCCATTGCTGACATGGCAGCTTGGGTGGATGATCGCACTCGGGTTATCTCTGTGACCGCCGTGCGGTTCGATACGGGTTTTCGCACCGACATTAAGGCGCTTTCTGAGCTGGCTCGGGCCCATGATGCGTTGCTGGTAGTTGATGGCACTCAATGCGCCGGCGCAAGTGTTATGAACGTGGATAATGAGGGGATCGATGTACTGGCCTGTGGTGGTTTTAAATGGCTTATGGGGCTGGCTGGCACAGGGTTCATGTATGTTAATGATCGCGCCCGGGCTCGGATCAAACCTGTGTTCCCGGGGATGTTTGCCGCTAGGCACAGCTTTAGCGAACTGGAGTTTCACGATGATGCACGCCGTTATGAAACCGGCACCGTTGCCTATGCGCTTATGCATGGCTGGGCCGCGGGTTTGGGCCTGTTATCAGAGTTGGGCATCAAGAATATCCAGGCGCGCAACGGTGCGCTGACCGATCGCATCATCACGGGCTTGACCGATATGAACCACCGCATTCTGACCCCTATTGAGACCCCCAAAGAACGCTCAGCTATTGTGGTCTTCAGCGCCGGTGAGCATGCTGTAAACGCAGCCATATTCGACAGGTTGGCCGAGGTTGACATTCAGCTGTCACTGCGCCAGGGGACGCTGCGTGTCAGCCCAAATTTCTTCAATACAGAATCTGAAATCGATCGCTTTTTGAACTGCCTCTAGCCAACGAAGGACGCCACATATGCAAAGCTGACAGGCGTCTGCGTAGGAGTGCCAATGCGCGCAGAATGTCGTGCGAGACGGCCATTGGAGGAACGATTGACATAATCCGCGTTTAGCGTGTCCAACTAAGCCGTAAGTCGCAGGTTTTGATGAGGCGTTGCTAATGTGTGCTAAAAGACCATCACCAAGCTGTTTTAGTTTACGCCAATCATCAACGGATTTTGGTGATACTTTTGGGGCAACTTGAAAAGGTGAAATTTTACGGGAGGATGTGTTGCCTAGATATGCAAGTGTTGTGCAGCGCTTTTGGGAGACAAACCTGCGTTCTCTGAGACCAGTGCCGATGGCGGTGAAATGCTGATAAAGCGTACTTGCAAAGTCACCCGAACGGCCATTTTTTCGTTCGATGGAATGGCCGCAAAGGATTTTGGAAAGCCTAAGAAACAATCATATTTCGGATTAACTTTACTCCGGCAGAAAGCTGTCCGGAATATTTTGATAGCAAATGGGGCGCAGGAACCTGTGAATGGACAGAGTGCCGACAGAAGTTGCGCCAAAATTAGTAGACGCCGGGTATGGGCCGCCATGCACCATACTGTCGGCGACTTCTACCCCGGTAGGAAACCCGTTGGCAAGAATACGGCCGGCTTTGCGTTCGAGCACGGGCATCAGCGACTTTGCGGTCCCGACGTCGCAGTCATCCATGTGCAATGTGCAGGTCAGTTGCCCCTGAAGTGAACACGCGACTTGGCGCATCTGGTCCAAATCATCGGCAAGAACCACCAACCCCAACGGGCCGAACACTTCCTCGTGCAGCTCTTCGTTTGCAAGCCATGCAGACGCGGTGGTCTGGTAGAGGTAAGGTGTGGCATTGCGATGGTCACACATTGAGGTCACCACTTCCTGAACGCTTGCACTGGCAGCTATACGGGCCCGACCTGCACGGTAAGCCTGCGCAATTCCTTCGGTCAACATAGTCTGGGGACCGAACTGTGAGAGCGCCTCTTGCGTGGCTCCAACAAAGGCATTCGCATGGTCTTTCAGAACGACTGCAACACCCGGGTTGGTGCAGAATTGCCCGGCGCCCATTGTCAGCGATGTTGCCCAACCGGTGCCGATTTCAGCGCCACGTGCTTTCGCAGCCTCAGGTAGGAGGAACATCGGATTGATGGACCCCAGCTCTCCGAAAAACGGGATCGGTTCGGGGCGTTGGGCACAGAGGTCAAACAAAGCGCGGCCACCAGCAAGGCTGCCGGTGAAACCAACAGCGGTGATCAACGGGTGCGTCACAAGGCGGGTGCCGACATCGCGTTTGCCGCCCTGAACCAGTGAAAACACCCCGGGATGCACATCGCATCTGGTAATTGCTGCATTGATGGCTTCGGCCACAATTTCGCCGGTGCCAGGGTGAGCGGAATGACCTTTGACCACAACGGGACAGCCGGCGGCAAGTGCTGCAGCCGTGTCGCCACCGGCGGTTGAGAAAGCGCTTCAGATCAGGGCGTGGCACCGGTGCGCGGTCGGGTAGTGCTTTGTCGTGGCGCCGATTAAGGTAGTCCCCTTGCAAGATGTGTTCAGCAAACAGGCGCAACTGCCCCGTGGTGCGGCCGCGTTCACCCTGAAGACGGGCTTCCGGCAGGCCGGTCTCCTGGCTGCCAATCGCGGTGATTGCTTCTGCCCGAGCTTCGATCTCATCTGCAATCGTGTTCAGAAATGCTGCCCGTTCTTTGCGGGTTGAATACCCGTAGGTACAGAAGGCCTCTTCGGCGGCTTCAACTGCAGCGTCCACAAGCGCCGGGCTGCCGATGGCAAAATCATGTGCTTGGCCATGGGAGGGGGCAGACGCAAATGTTGCATCCCCCCCGACCCATTTTCCAGCAATCAGGTGTTTTCCGTGCGGTGTGAAGGTCATGTCATCGTTCCTGTCTGTCTCAATCGTAAAGTGAATCGCGGACGATCAGTTATTTGTCCCAATGTGTAACCATGGAGCAGGCGATATCAAACGCCGCCCGGGTGGCACCTACATCTGCCCGGCCTTGGCCAGCGATGTCAAAAGCGGTGCCATGTGCGGGGGTAGCGACCGGAATTGGCAGGCCGCCTTGGACCGTGACACCACGGTCAAATCCCAGCAGTTTCAAGGCGATTTGACCCTGATCGTGGTACATGGTGACAACTGCATCAATTTCGCCAGCGACGGCCTTCAGAAAAACCGTGTCAGAGGGCCAGGGACCGTCAACTGCCATCTGACCAGCAGCCAGTTTTTTGACTGTTGGTTCCAAGGTGTCGATTTCTTCGGAGCCAAAATTACCGCCGTCACCCGCGTGCGGATTAAGCGCCGCGACCGAAATGCGCGGGCGTTTCATGCCCGAACGGCGCAGGGTATTGTGGATCAGGTGCACGGCCTCTGAAACACGCTCCTCGGTGATTGTGTCAGCCACGTCGCGCAATGGAATATGGCTGGTCACCCGGCTGGTCCAGATGCCATCCAGTGTGTTGAGTTCGGAAATATAATTTTCCACCCCGAGTTTTTCAGCTATGTAATGCAGTTCATCATCATGGCCCAGCCCGGCAAGATGCATCGCGGCTTTGTTGAAGGGGCCAAATACAATGGCGTCAATGACGCCCGCTTGGACAAATGCAAGCGCTTGGTCAAGGGTTTCCAGTACGGATGCACCGCTTTCCAAGGTCACTTCGGCACATTTGACGGCTTCCGGATTGATTGTGTTCATGGCGTGCAGGGCAACATGCTCGGAGTCCGTCCAGATATCGGCCTCTGCGTCAACAACGGTCATTGTAAACGATTGCCCCGCTGTTTTCTGTCCTGTTTGAAACACATGCGGATCGCCGATCAGCAGGATGTCAGCGGCATCGCACACCCCTTCGTCGTTCAGGAGTCGCGCAATCAATTCTGGGCCGATGCCGCTCGGGTCACCGGGAATAATGCCAATTTTGGGTTTCATGTTCAGTCCTTGGGATTGGTCGCTGCTTGCTCCTGGCGGATACCGGCGATGTTGGTGATGGTGCTTTTCAGGTGGTCGCGCAGGGCACGACGCGTCGCCATAGCATCACGTATTGAAAGTGCATCGGAAATCTGCCCGTGCTGGTTTAGTGTGTTGTCACGCCTGTCAACCTGTTGAGACGAAAGGAAGCGCGCTCGCCAGAGCCGGGCATTGTATTGCCGATGAGTTTCGATCAGCGGCTCATTACGACTGGCCTCAACGATGGCAGCGTGAAACTTCATATCGAGCTGGAAGAACTGCAATGCCGTCAGTTTTGCGGTGTTGTTGGCCATTTCCTCACCCAGACGACAAATCTCTTTGATTTCAGTGTCGGTGGCTTCGGCGCATGCGGCTTCACCAGCTAGGGCTTCAAGCGCGCCAAGTACAGAAATATACTGGGTCAGCTCATGCAACGATGGGTCAGCGACCCGGGGGCGGCGGGTGGCCGAATATTCGACCAGTCCCTCGACCTCAAGAAGTCGCAACGCTTCACGCAGAGGGGTGCGCGACACGCCCAGTGCTTCGGCGAGATCGCGTTCTGGAATAGCCGTGCCTGGTGTGAGTTTCTCCAGCAGGATAAATTCGCGCAGGGTATCGGCCGCCTCTTCGGCAAGTGTCCGGCGCGGTTTGACCACCCCTTCTTCTTTCAGCGTTTCAAGCCAGCTGTTGCTCACGTTATTTCCCCCAATTCAGAACGACCGGATCCAGCGGCCGCAACAAATCCATCAGACCTGAACGGGTATCCGGGTGCAATGGTTCAATTGGATGCCGGCAGAATGCCGATTTTATGACGCTGCCTTCGACCATCGCTTCTTTGGCAGCCCGGAAACCACATTGGCGGTTCTCATGGTTGATTGCCGGGAGAACGCGGCCATAGGCCGCCGTTGCTCCCGCTCGATCGCCGGCGAGATGCATGTCGATCACTGGTTTGATCTGGTCCGGAAACATTGCACTGGTCATGCCACCCGTGGCCCCGGCGTCAAGATCAGCCAAAAGGGTGATTGCTTCTTCACCATCAAACGGGCCTTCGATCGCATCTCCCCCGGCAGCAATCAGGGCTCGCAGTTTGGCTGCGGCCCCAACGCATTCGATTTTGAAAAGTTTTACCATTTCAATTTCGCGGGCCATTTCCACCAGCAACGGCACGGGCAATTCAACCCCTGACAGCGGTGCATCCTGTACCATAATTGGCAGTCCAACTTCGCCAACAGCTTTGAACTGCTCATAAGTCTGGTTCGGTGTGCCCTTCATTAGGGCGCCATGATAGGGTGCCATCATCATCACCATCGCGGCCCCCAAGTCTTTAACGAACTGGGCGCGTTCAACGGCAATTTCGGTGGCAAAATGGCTGATTGTCACAATCACCGGCACCCGCCCAGCGATGTGTTCAATGCACAGGCGCGAAAGTGTTTCGCGTTCGGCATCGGAAATCAGGAACTGTTCTGAAAAGTTCGCGAGAATACAAATACCGTCTGATCCCTGGTCAATCATGCAATCGAGAACACGCTTCATGCCTTCTAGATCAAGCGTACCGTCGGGGTTGAACGGCGTCGGCGCAACCGGCCAGATACCTTTGTAAGGGCGGCTCATTCTGTCACCTCGAAGTCAGAGAGATATTTGTCAGAGATGGTGATCCCCAGCCCTGGTTTGTTGTCATCAAGGTCTAGATAGCCGTCTACCGCATCTGGATCGCCTTCGAAGATGTAATAAAACAACTCGTTTCCGACCTCGACATCAAAAACCGGGAAGTATTCAGACATCGGGCAATTCACATTCGCCATTGTGAGGTGATAATTGTGCATCTGTCCGGCATGTGGGATCACCGGAACCTGGTATGCTTCTGCGAGTGCGTTGATTTTCTGTGCAGCCGTAATGCCGCCAACGCGATTGGTGTCATATTGGATGACGCTCACGGCCTTCATATCCAAAAGCTGACGGAAGCCCATCAGGCTGTATTCATGCTCACCACCTGAAATCGGGATCGGACCTTTGTTCAACTCGGCATAGCCGTGGATATCGTCGGCAATCACTGGTTCTTCTAGCCAGCGAGGTTCAAACCGTTCAAGCTTTGGCAACATTCGTTTGGTGTAATCTAGGTTCCAACCCATGTAGCATTCAAGCATCAGGTCTTTGTCGTAGCCGATGACTTCGCGCACGGCTTCAACCCGCTTCAGGTTTTCGCGCATTCCGGCAGGGCCATCTTTAGGGCCAAAACCGAACCGGGTTTTAAAGCCCTGATAGCCGTGTTTCAGGGCCTCTTCGGCCTCGGCTTGCATCGCTCCAATGCTGTCAGCGTACAGTTTGGAGTAATACACCGGAATCTTTTCCTTGGTGCGCCCACCCAGCAGTTTAAACACTGGCTTGCCGGTCAGCTTTCCCATCAGGTCCCAGATCGCGATATCCACGGCGGAAATCGCGGTCATGCCAACGCCCTTGCGGCCCCAAGCATGGGTTTTGCGATACATCTTTTCCCAAAGGTAAGCATAATCAAACGGGTCTTCGCCGATCACCATCGGAGCGTAATATTCGTCAATTGCGGCCTTCACTAAGTTCGGCGCAAGGGCGGCATTACCGATGCCGATTGTGCCGTCTTCGCATTCCACTTCGCAGGTCAACCATTGATGAAACCGAAAGCTGCCCATGGCGTCGCCACGGTCCCAGAGTGCATCAGAGGCGTTGGTGCAGAAATTGCCCTGGGGCGGTACTGTCTTGCCCTTCCAGTTCCAGACGCGGGTACGGACGGATTTAATTTTTGTCATTGTTATTCTCCGGTCGACTCAAGAGGTGAACGTTGTTTGAAAAGCTGCCCCCAGATCGCAGGCCCGAACAGCGCTAGGAACGTGAGAACAAAGAAGAAAAGTGCCAGAGGACGGGTCGCCATCAGCCACCATTTTTCGTCGAGCATCACCATGGATTGGCCAAGCCGGGTTTCCAGCATCCCACCAAGGATTAGACCAATGGCAAGTGGCACGACAGAAAATCCATAGCGGCGCATAAAGAACCCGATGATGCCAGAGCCAATAGCGATCCATACATCCAGCATTGATTGTTCGAGCGCATATGCACCGACGATTGAGAAGGTGAAGACAATCGGCCACAGGATCTGGATTGGGATCAGGGTTACGCGGGCAAAGACCTTGGCGCCATAGAGCCCGATGAAGAAAAACAGGACATTGACCAGCAGCATCGACCAGAAAATCGCAAAGGCGAAGTCAGCCTGTTCGGTAAACATTGTCGGCCCCGGTCGCAGCCCGTGAATCATCAGGCCCGCAAGGATCACAGCCGCCGTTGGGCTGCCGGGAATACCCAGCGCAAGGGTTGGCACCATGGCGCCACCAGTGGCGGAGTTATTAGCGGCTTCAGAGCCTGCAATGCCTTCGAGCGAGCCCTTGCCGAATTCCTCGGGTGTTTTCGACCAGCGCTTGGCTTCATTGTAGCCGATCATCGAAGCCACCGTCGCACCTTCGGCCGGAAGGATACCGATAAACGTGCCGATGCCGGAAGAGCGTAGAATTGTGCGCCAGACTTTTTTGTAGTCTGCGCGGGAAGGCAGGCGGATTGATTTCATGATCACTTGTTTGCGTTTAACATGCAGGTTGTCGGCTTGAACCAGCAGTTCGGAGATACCAAATACGCCGATCATCACCGGAACAAAGCCAATGCCTTCGGTCAGTTCACGCACATCAAATGTGAAGCGTTCAATCGACGTCAGAAGGTCAACGCCAACGGTCGATAGGAACACGCCAAACGCGCCTGATACAACATTTTTGACCGGGGAGCCGTCACCAATGGTGGCGAGCATCGACAGGCCGAAAACCGTCAGGGCAAAATATTCAGGTGGGGCAAAGTTATAGGCGGCTCGCGCCATTAGCGGGGCTGCGGCCATCAGGCAAACGACGGATATGATGCCGCCGATTGTTGATGACACTGCCGCCATTCCCAGCGCTTTTCCGGCCTCGCCGCGTTGCGCCAGCGGATAGCCGTCAAGACAGGTCGTCGCGCTCGCGGATGTGCCCGGCGTGTTGATCAAAATGGCCGTTATCGCACCGGCGAAAGTTGCCGCACAATAGATTGCGGTTAGCATTGCAATCGCCGGGATCGGGTCCATCGTGATGGTAAAAGGCAAAAGCAGGGCAACGCCAGTGGTGGCATTCAGTCCGGGCAAAGCCCCCACCAGAACCCCACCAAGGGTGGCAGCGACAATTAAAACCAGAATGTTGAAATCGGCGAGTGCCAGAAGTCCGTTAAGTGCAGCGTCCATGTTCGTTATCCGTACCAGAGGTTGGTCAAGAGGCCGCGCGGGAAGCGGACTTCAAAAACCGTGTCAAAAAGAAAGAAAACCATGATCGGAACCGCCAATGTAACCAGCAGTACTGCCAGCCACCGACGTTCGCCCCAGGCCATGGTCAGGGCACCGGCAAACAGGCCCAGTCCCAAGAAGAGATCAATTTCAGCAACCAGAATAAACCCAACAAGCAGGCCGAGAGTTGTCCAGACCACCGACGTCATGCGTTCCGGTGCCGGAGATTTGTCCCGGATCATCAAAACGAGAGACAGGATCACAATCAGTCCCAAAATAAGCTGTGGGAAATCTGATGGCTGAATGCCGCGTTTCAGAATGGGCGGCACCCGGTCAAATTGGGTACTGAACCAGTAAGCGATTGCACAGAACACAATTATTCCGGCCGGAACGGCTTTCCGTGACAGACCACTTGGTGTGTTTTTGCTTGTATCATCAGTGTTTTGCATATGTGTCGACTTTCAATGAGCAAATGCGGCGCGGCAGGGAACCCGCGCCGCATCTGAGGATCGTTTACTCGATGAAACCAAGCTCTTTAAGGGCCGATTCCATGTCGGTTACCATGGTGTTGATCTGGTTACCCCAGACTTCGGATCCAGCAACCGAGGTGCCGTCAAGACCAACGGATTCGAGGAAACCCTGATAGACACCGTGGTTCATTGACTTCAGCAATGCTTCTTCGATACGGGCCGCAACGTCATCCGGGGTATCGGCGTGAACGACGAAGCCGCGCACGGTTGAAAAGCTGACATCAATGCCCATTTCTTTTGCAGTCGACACATCAGACAGGGCCGCCATCCGCTGGTCTGCCAGCACCACGATCGGGCAAACATCGCCAGCGTCGATCTGTGATGCTGCTTCGGCAAGGTTCAGAACCGCGGCATCAACAGCGCCCGCGATCAGTTGGGTTGCCAGTTCACCACCGCCGTCAAATGGCACGATTTTCGGTGTCTGCATGCCGCCTTTCATGGTGAACATAAAGGCCGAGACGTCGTCGATATTGCCTAGATGAGTGGTGCCATAAATGATTGCTTCGGCCTTTTGGGCGTCAACGAAGGCGTCGGCAGACGCGTATTCGCCACAGCGAACCATCAGGATTTGTGGATCATCGGTACCACGGGCAATCGGACGGATATCATCTAGGCTCATGTCTGTCTGGCCTTTGGCAACCGTAGCCGCGTGACCAATGGTAAAGGTTAGGATGGCGTGGCCATCAGCTTCAAGATCTAGGTAGTGATCCATCGCAACCGCACCGCCACCTCCACGCTTATTGACGACAACCATGTCAGTGCCCAGTTCGCGACGTGCACGCAGCATCATCATCCGGGTGGTGACATCGGTGCCACCACCATTGCCGGCGTGGGTCACAACTTCGATTGTTTGTGAGGGGTATTCTTGGGCGTTTACAGCCAATGCCGATACCGACACGAGTGCGGCAGACGCAGCAGCTAGAAAATTGTTCATCAGTTCCTCCTAGGGGTTTTCCGGCGCTCCTCCGCCGTCGATTCGATTATCGTATTGATTGAGTATCAGGTATTTGGTGTTTGGTATACCAAAATTTACAGAAACGACATCTTACAGTTACAAGGGTGTGGAAGGCAGTCTTGTGTGGCGAAGCCGACAAGCGACCGTTTTCCGCTCTTTATGTCAAAGAGGCGTGTCTGCTTTGCGCGGTGGCTTCAAAGGATCAACGCAACTCTTTAGTCTTCTAGGAAAGATGGAGTGTTACGCATGAAATATCGTCAGAGCTGTGAAGACACGGTGTCAGCTCTGTACAACTCATACCAAGATTGGTGCAACTGCTGTGGAATGCGGCCTATCAGCATAAAGGCTATGAGCCAAAAACTGGAGGAGCGTGGTTTTCAAAGGCATCACTGTCCGGGGAGTAGCCGTTACTATTCCCCTGTCCGTCGTCGCCAAAAAAGCGAAATGACGGATATGACAGATATGGGCTGTATTCAAAAACCTTTTCATATTCACCATAGGGGAGAGTTTCTAAAAAAGGCCTCCATCCGTCATATCCGTCATTGGGGGCACACGCGGGCAATATGCTCAACAGGGTCTGCGATAGGGCCCCAATACGGGGTGGTGTGATGGCACATGGCCGCTCCTACCCCGCATGGCAGCGCCGTCACGAGGCGGTGTTGCTGTGGGTGCTGCAACACCCTGCAGGAAACAGTACCAGTGCGCTGAGGCGACGGGGTATTCCCGCTGGCACGTCAGCAGGATCATCGGGTCACCGGAGTTCAAGCGCCGGTTCCAGATCGTGCTGGATATGCGCCTACAGCACATGGTTGTGCGGAGGTCTGAGTATAAGAAACCCGCATAACCGTCAGGGTTTTTAAAAAGAAAGAATAACTATTTTGCGGTTTGTTGCGCTCTAGTCGTAGATTGACGTCGAGATATCCAAGCAACGCCCAATTGGCAAAGCAAAGAAGCGCGATCTCATAAATCATGTCACTAAGGCAATTAGCTGGCGCAGGTTTGAACTCCCGTCTCAACCAGTTTTGGCCAGTTCTCGCCCAGAACAATTTTAGGATCTACACCTTGCGCATATCCATCATCGCCCTGACGCAGCAACAAAACATGTAAATCGGTGTCCCGGCTACCCATGAAAATCAGCCCACCGCCGCCATAGGTCGTTGTTGAATTACCATGAATAACATTTCCAGATGCTGTGTAAGTGCCGGTTGTATTTGCGTATGTCAGCCCTGTTGACACAGCTTGCACACTGTCGTCCGAATTAGCACCCATAATAATGTAGCGCGAGTAACCCCGACGCAGTGTCTCAACTGCGGCCATTTGACTGGCGACTCTCGTCGTACTGGAGCGGCTACAGGCTGGCGCCGCACTTGTTGAAACAAGAATTTGGTTCTGAGAGAGCTGAGTGGTGCTGGTCCTTGCGCACCCCGATAATGCGATGAGGATAATAAGTCCGGCAGTTTCGACACGCATTTGAATTCTCCTGTTTTGTAAATACGAAACAGTACCCGCTGGCTCTAACCACAAACTTCAAGTTGTTCGTCCGAAGAAAGCAGACTATCGCTTGTTCGTAATCTGGCGCAGGTCCGAGCCCATTGAGGTGCTGGCGTCGGCGTTGCATTGAGCGTTCACTTTACCCTGAAGTGCAGCGGAAATGCGCATATACGAATTGGGATTCGTAATCGTTTGGGTCTTGCCCCCGCCGAACGAGATCTGCCTTAATCTCCTTCGCGAACAAAAGAAATAATTAAAACCCTTCTGAATCTCTGTAAAATTGCGACCCAGTCGCAACAATAGTTTAGGGAATGCAAGGATGTCTTACACATCGAGAAATCGTTGCTGAATTTGGGTGCAGGTGACATTTGTTGAAATCAGTGCGGATGGCCGCTTTACGCAGATAGTGTACTTTGCAAAGTCGAGCAAATGACCCAAACCTACCCGTTGGTGATGAACTCAAATGCTGCTACGCAGCCCATCATTGCGGACATTGGTGCGTTGTTGCAGCATTTTTGAAACGGCAAAGCCTGCTTCGCGGACTTTCCGGACATATTACGTTACTGTGAGAACTGCCGCTTTAGACGAATACCAGACGTTAAGTTTCACTTGGCCGCATGTTTGTGGAAGAACCATGCGACAAGCACCAGATGTTTTCAACATGCCTTGCTCAAACGCCCTCAAAGTCATCCGCAACGGCCTTAGCGGCAAGTTGCGTTCGGGACGCCACGTCGAGTTTTTCGTAAACGTGAGACAGATGCACTTTCACCGTCCCGCGTGCGATGAACATCCGCTCAGCGATTTGAGGATTCGAAAGCCCCTCCGTTGCAAGACCAACTACGCGCCGCTCGGTTGGTGTCAGGCTGTTCCAGCCTGTAAGAGGTCGGGCGCGTTTGCCGCGCATGCGTGAAATCAACCCAATGATATCTTCAAGATCCGAGTTGGCGGCGTTTCGCGTCAATTCGTCAAAAGCCTCCTTGCCAAGTTCTTTTTGAAGCACGTCCCTAAGCGGCAGACGTTCAGCGTCTTCAACCGCGCCGCGCACCAACTGCATCTCAGTCCGAGCCCGATCAGTGAAGGCTAATACACGCACGGCATCGTCGTGCTTGTCCTTGGTCGCAAGAACTGACGCGATGGCCTCCATTGTTCGCAGTAGTCCAGGCAATAGCGCAGCGTCACGCTGGGTTTCTAAGGCCAGGTGCAAACAAGCCTCTGCCTCACCAGAGTCGCCTCGCGCCAGAGCCAATCGCCCCTTCAGATATTGGTTCAAACCATCAATAAAAGGATTGGTGAGGTTTGCGGCCATGGTCGCAGCATCGTCCAGCAAAGCACTGGCCTTGTCGAAATGCGACAACGCGATCTGCGCCGCTGCGGATGCCAGCGCCAATTGCGCGGCCCATACAGGAATGCCAGCCGCCTTCAGACCATCGACGTGGTCGCCAATCATCTCTAGCGTTACTTCCGGGTTTCCGGCGGCCACTTCGATTAACCCAAGCTGAAACATCGTTTCGGGCACGGCGAGGAACGTGCCGGTTGCCGTTGCCGTTTGCATCATGGCGCGCATTTCGTTGCGTGCCTCGTCAACGTGGCCGAAATCGGCTTTTAATGCCGATGACCAAGCCCGCGCAAATCCACCAGTGGCTGGGTCGCCAACGTAACCCGCATTTTCAACTGAAATTTTCAGCGCGGAATCTGCTGCGTCCAGATCTCCTGCATCGCGCGCAAAATATCCCTTCACGGCATTTGCCCAAGCCCTCAAGTACCGGCTTTCATGTCTGTCTGCGATGGCCAGAACATTTTCGATCGAGACACTACCGCCAGCGATCTCGTGTGAGAAAAGGTAAACCGAAGTGATGATTTTAATCCCGTGCGTTTCCGCCCAGCTGTCATTGATTTGCCCGCCCAGCTCGATGCATCTGCTGAGAGAGTCATAGGCCGCAGCCGGGTCTGAAACAGATTGGGCAAACCCAATAATGTCCAGAGCACGGGCTTCCGTCCACGGGTCGTCAATCTTCTGTGCCAATTCCAAGGCTTTTTGAGCACGCGGAAAGGCGAGATCCATCCGGCCACCATAGGCGCAAACGTGTGAGGCCCCCCAAAGTGCGCGGGCAGTCAAAAGTTCTGACGCACCTTCGCGGGCAAATGCAACCTCGAACCACCGCATTCCATGTTGGTATTGCCCCCAAATCTCATAATACCCGGCCAGCGCCGTCAGCAATCTTAGCAATGAGCTTGGATCATCTTGGTTTTCAGAGAAGATCAGCGCATCTTCAAGGTTGTCAAATTCCGTTTGAATCTGCGCCATCAATTCAGGGCCATTGCCAAGGATCAGACGCTGCGCACGATACTCGGCAAAATCGATGAAATGAGAAAGGTGCGCAGCGCGTGCAGCCGCAGACTCGTCGGCTTCATCTAGTTTTTCAAGCAGAAACTCCCGCACAGTTTCCAAGAATAGAAAGCGGGGCTTCTTTTCCGATTGATCGACCTGAACAATCGACATATCGACAAGACGCTGTAGAAGGTCAAGCGTCGCGGGTTCGTTTTGGTCATCCTGACTGGCAAGCGCGATTGCGGTATCGAGCGTAAATCCCCGCAAGACACAAAGCTGTCGCGCAAGAGACTGTTCTTCAGGCGTCATAAGGTCATAGCTCCATGCGACCGACGCTCTGAGCGATCGGTGTTGCACCGAAGCGTCCCGGCTACCACCGGTCAAAAGATCAAACCGGCTATCCAGACCTGCGAGAATTTGATCTGGCCCCATCATCGACGTCCTCGCAGCAGCGAGTTCGATTGCAAGCGGTACTCCGTCCAGTCGCTCAACAATTTTCCGGATGCTGGACACGACCTCATCTGTGGTCGCCAAAACTGCGCCAGCCTGCCGAACACGTTCGAAAAAAAGAGCAATACCGTCATCAATACCAAGGGGGGCGACCTGCTGCACAAACTCTCCGTTAATGTGCAGTGGCTCCCTGCTGGTCGCAAGAACGCTAACGCTCGGTGCCTGCGAAAGAATAATTTCAGAAAATTCGGCGCATCCTTCGAGAACTTGCTCGCAGTTATCCAGAACCAGTAGGATATTCTGCGATACCAGTTGTCGGGCAATTGTTTCCGACAGGGCGCTATTTTCTTCCTCGAGGATCCCCAACACACGCGAAACTGCGCCCGCAACGCCGGCATCCCGCAGCACACCTGTCAAGTCGATGAACCAAACACCGTCGCTGAAGTTTTCGATTGAAGTGCGCGCCGCTTTCTTTGCCAGCCTAGTCTTGCCGGTCCCTCCCGGACCGGACAATGTAACTAACCTATGGTTGTCTAGGTGGCCCCGCAGCACGGATAATTCTTTGTCGCGCCCCAAAAGCGAAGACAACTCAAGCGGTAGGTTTGTATTAATTTTCATTACTTCATCCCCCGATGCCACCGATCATAGACTCAAAAGGAGGGTGACATAGGAAAATTTATTTCGTCGTATATGCCACCTGGCAGATGTTCCATGATTCGAGCGGTTGTAAACCTGAACTCACAAACAAAATTCGGGATCACCCTGAATATAAACAAGGAGTTAGGGACATGACCATCGAAACAACTGCACGCGAGTTTTTTGAAGCCTGCGAAACCGGCAAAGGCTGGGAGGAATGCCATAACTATTGCCATGCGGATGCATCTTTTGAATGTCAGGCAGACGCTTTGGCCGATACATCGACACTTTCCGCCTATGCGGACTGGATGAAGGGACTTCTCACACCGGTGCCAGACGGGCACTACGAACTCAAAGGATTTGCTGCGGATAATGACCGCGACACTGTCATGGCATTTGCGGTCTTTCACGGCACCCAGACGGGCGAAGGCGGCCCGGTTCCACCGACTGGCAACGCTGTCGCTGCGGACTATGTCTACTCAATGAAGTTTGAAGGTGGCAAAATTCGTCACATGACGAAAATTTGGAACGACGTGATTTCCCTGCGCCAGCTTGGCTGGGCTTGATAAATAACGAATTGGAGGCCCCAGTTTTCTGGGGCTTCTGGTTGTTGGCTTAAAGAAAGCAGTCGTTTTCAACGTGCAAAGCTTTGCTAGCGGAACAGCGAGAACTTCAACAATCATTTTTTGAAACGCGGCCAAGGTCTGGAAACCGACCAAAGAAGTCATCCGTTCAATGTGCAGCATTTGCTACATTGGGCTCATTTGAGACTTTCGCTGCCCGACGCACTAAGGTCTGCACAGCGGACAAAGCTGACCTTGTTCTAGGCAACGAGAATAAGAGAAATCATATTACCAAACGAAAAATAGGTGTTGGGAAAACTAGCCTACTCAGGCAGAAATCATTGAAGGCAATTCTCCGATTGCGGACATGCCGCGTCAGGAGACAATCAATAGGGACAGCGACATGCGTATTGGGGTTATTGGATGTGGAACAATTTCGAGTGCTGTGGTCCACGGTGTCGCTGGCGACGGGCACCAGATTACGGTTTCTGAACGAAGCGCAAGTCACGCCAGAAGCGCAAGTCACGCCAAAACGCTGGCTGCGGCCTATGAAAATGTCAGTATCGCTGACAATCAAGGCGTAGTGGATGCAAGTGACGTGATATTTTTGGGATTGATGGCCGAGATCGCTCCCAAAATTCTTGGGGCGCTCAAATTTCGTGATGACCAGAGAATGATCACCTTTATGGCCGCTGCCACGCTGGACCAGGCGGATGCAATGGTGCGACCTGCGCGAGCGGTAGCGATCATGATGCCGTTTCCCGGTATTTCGAAAGGCGGAACACCGATAATGATGCACGGTGATTCCGATCTGGTTGGTGAGATATTCGGAGGTCGAAACAACATTTTTCCCTTAAAGGACGCCAATGAGATGGCCGCGTATTTGTGTGCCCAAGCCGTGCTTTCACCAGCGGCGCGGATGGTAAATGACGCATCTGAATGGTTGGGAAAGCGGGTTT
>MAAC01020179.1_pt1 | contig 19398 bp, 12 predicted proteins | sample 1115981 | NCBI WGS metagenome assembly MAAC01 (sample SAMN04961126, study PRJNA320927) | seawater metagenome | isolation source: sample BD02T64 sea water enriched with oil for 64 days | place: USA:Gulf of Mexico | collected 2013-07-27
GCTATTTTTTTACTGGCAGGTTGTGAGCAACACAAAGCGGTGAGTTTACCCAAAACCCCGCCTATTGCTGATATTGACAAAATTGTTAATTATTATGATATTCATCATCCTGTTATTGGCCGCAAGGGTATGGTGGTTAGCCAAAGTGAGCTTGCCAGTAATATCGGAGCTGAAATATTACAGCGTGGTGGTAATGCTGTTGATGCCGCGGTGGCGGTGGGTTATGCCCTAGCAGTGACCTTGCCACGCGCGGGAAACTTAACGGGTGGCGGTTTTATGATGGTGCATTTAGCCGAGCAAAATAAAACCATCGCCATAGATTATCGAGAAATGGCGCCCATCGCCGCTGTTGGCGATATGTTTCTTGATGAAAAAGGTGACGTTAATAACAGCAAAGCCTTAGAAACTCTGGCCGCATCAGGTGTTCCTGGTACAGTGGCAGGTTTTGAGTATGCGTTGCAACATTATGGCACTATGGAGTTAAAGCAGTTGATAAAACCCGCATTAGCCATAGCTCAACAAGGTTTTGTGGTTAGTGATGATATGGTGCGTATTATTAAAAAATCACAACACTTGCTACAACAAAATGCAGAGTCTTGTCGGGTGTTTTTTAAAGCAAACTGCCAACCATACCAAGCAGGTGAGTTGTTTAAACAGCCAGATTTAGCCAAAACGTTGGAGTACTTAAGTGAGCACGGGGCAGAAGGATTTTATCGCGGCGATATTGCCAATAAAATAGTTTCAGCAATGACTCAAGGGCAAGGGTTGATCACGCTAGCAGACTTAAAAAATTATCAAGTAGAGGAAGTCGCTCCCATTAAAGGCACTTTTAATGGTTACGATATTTTTACCATGCCACCACCAAGCTCTGGCGGTGTGCACTTAGTGCAAATGCTAAATATGTTAGAGCAACTGCCGTTAGAGGGTATTGCGCAAGGTAGTGCCGCTATGATGCACTTGCAAGCGGAAATCTTTAAACGTGCTTATGCCGATCGTAGCAAGCATTTAGGTGATCCTGACTTTGTTGATGTTCCTGTTGAAGGCATTATCAGTAGAGCGTACGCTCAACAATTGGCTCAGCAAATTAGTCTTGATAAAATTACCCCGTCAGCACAAATTAAAGCAGGTCAACCGAGTGATTATGAAAGCCCTGATACCACCCATTATTCGGTGATGGACAAGCAAGGGAACGTGGTGAGCAATACTTACACCTTAAATCATTATTACGGTAGTGGCATAACTATACCGGGCACAGGATTGTTGATGAACAACACCATGGATGACTTTTCAGCTAAACCTGGCAGTCCTAACAGTTATGGTTTAATAGGCGGTAAGGCGAATGCTATTGCAGCACAAAAAAGACCTTTAAGCTCTATGACACCAACCATAGTGTTGAAATCAGGCCAGCCTTTTTTAGCTACAGGCACGCCCGGCGGCAGTAAAATTATTACCTCGGTATTTCAACAATTGGTGAATATATTATGGTTTGATATGAATGTTAGCGAAGCCACTAATGCCCCGCGTATTCATCATCAATGGCAGCCTGATATTTTGTATGTCGAGCAAAATATTGCCGCTGACTCAATAATGCTATTGCAACAAAAGGGGTATCAGGTTGAAGTATCAACATCTTTAGGGAGTTTGCAAAGTATCATGTTAAAAGAGGGGATTTATTATGGTGCGGCTGACCCGCGTCGCCCAAATGCTAAAGCCGTTGCGTTAAATTAGTTTATCTTGCGCGATTAAAATCCCGCCTACGTTGAGGCGGGCTTTGATCTTAGTTGGCTTTAATTCCCCGTCGTTTGCAGTGTATTGTAGGTTTTAGCCCACAATAGACTCTTTTCGCAAAGCGAATTTGAGCCTTGCCACGAGGTTATTAATAGTTTTAGGCTAAAAATTTATATCCAACCTAAGACGTCTCTCATCACCGACCAACGAGGCTTTTGGGCTTTAGGGTTTTCGCCTAGAATCCAATAATCATAAACTTTTTGTTGAAAACCACTGTCTTCTTTCAGCTTCAACCAAGTGTCGATAAACTGCACATAATCAGCTTGTCCTTTTGGTAAAACTAACCCGACAGGTGCTTTTAGTTTTAGCCCTTTAGGAATAATGGCTGAAAACTCAGGGTACAACATTGACCATGCCGAGCCGACCTCAGTTGAAAACAAGACCGCATCAACCTGCTTATGCTTACCTTTTAAAAAGTTTCTAATATCGCTAACTTCAGTGATTTCAGCATTTGGGAAATACTCTTTTGCTATCTGTTGATAATAGCTATTGTTACCAACGCCAATAGTGAGTTTTTTCATGGCCTGAATGTCATATAGGTTAGTAAATGCATCGCGTTTAGAGTCGTTTAATAATAAGCCGGCAGTATGGCTAGTGTAAGAATCAGAGAAATTGACCGTTAAGGCTTTTAATGGTGTGATAGCACGGCCGCCCAGAGTTATATCAACACTACCATTGGTCAATAATGCCGCTTCATCTTTATAGTTTTTTAAATAAATAAAGGCTATTTCGATGTTTAGATCTTTGGCAAATTCATTAAGTAACTCGACATCGTAACCCACTAATTTATTATTGTTGTTACGAAATACAAAAGGCAGACTGGCTTTATAGTAACCAACGCGGATACTCTTTCTAGCCATAATTATATCTAACCTAGGCTGTTGTTGCTCTGCGACGGTTAGTGGCGTTAATTCTTTATATTTTACCGTGCTAACGGGTTTATTCATCGCTTGCATCGACTCAAAAGTTTGTACCCCTTCATATTTATAAGGGATCAACGCTTTTAAAGTAAAACCAGCACCAATCATAACCGCAAAAGTAATGGCTAAATGGACACCAATGGCTTGCATCATTCTATGCCATTTTACTTTTTTGAGTACTGCAGAAGCCACCAGCAAAGTGACTACAAAGCCGTGTAATGCCGCTAAACCTGTGGCAAATCTTGCCGTAACCACACTACCTAATAAGTACAGTTGAAATTGATCGGCGGGTAAATCGAAATAATTGAGCAAAAAAGGAATAGCAACGGCCATGGAGCCAAAAGCGGTGAGCGCGCCCAGAACCACAAATGAAATGTATTGCTCAAACCCTAGTGGTGAGCCAACGTACCAGGCTGAAAACAGAATGAAACCAAGGCCAAGTAAAGTACCAGTACTAGGAAAACTATAGGCTGTGGGTACCATCACATCAACGGTTGAGTCAGTTTCCTCACATTCCATACCGTGCTTAGCTAATAATTCCTTACTACGTTCTATTATCATTGGCAGAACTACCAATACCGTGCCTGTTGCCAATGCCGTTATCGCGGCTTCACCTGCGGTTGATAGTATTTCTCGATAAGAAAAAGGCGTCGCCCAATGTATTAATAATGGTAAAAACACAAAGGCGAGTAAAGCTGCCGCAGTAATATAAACCCATAAAAACACCTGTAAACGACCAAGCTCTTCAACCGCCAAAGTGCCTGCTGCTGAGGCCGAGATAGCAAAAATACCCAATGGTGCTAATTTAGCTACATAAGAGGCGACTTTCATCAAGCTGTCACCGACATTGGTGGTGAGGTTTAGCAGGGTTTCTTTGTTTTTAACTTGAATTAACGCAACTCCCATCAATAAAGAAAATAACACAACAGCGGGCACGACGGTTTCAGATAATGAGGCAAAAATATTGCTGGGTATATAAAGCTTAATAAAATTAAAAGCGGCAGGCTCAGCCGTCATGCTGGTGCTAAAAAAGCCACTGGTTTGCCAGTTAGGGTAGGCCAAAGGCAATAGTAATAAGGTTAGCATTACCGACAACCACATGATCAAAATAACTTTTACAGCTCTAAAGCCTATTCGGCTAGCCATTTCGCTGTCAAGACGTCCTAAACCACCGATAATAGAAACTAAAACATAAGGTAAAACCGTCATCTGCAACAAACGTATATAAACATTACCTATGATTTCTAAGTCGCCTGCGGGTTCACCAACAAAGATTCCTGTGCTAATGCCTAATAGCAGGGCAATAATAACGCGCTGAAAGGGACTTAATTTTTTATACATTTTTATCATGGTGATCTAATTCTCCGTTAATTAGATAGATTACTACAGCTTGTTATACCAGTGAAAATTGCTGTTTCAAACACGAGTATAACTAATTTTTTACAGTGTAAAATGGTGTTTTTAGTTTCATTAGATCATTGCACTGGTTTTGAACCTTGGCTATTAGATATTAACCAAGGCTAATGTTCAATCACAGACTTAACCACTTTAATATTTAATCGTTTAGCAATACGATTTAAGTTTGCTCTGTCGGTGGACAGCCTTCTTGCCGCAGCAGCCCAGTTACCCGCCTCTTGCGTCAAAGTTTGACTAATGAGTTTACGTTGAAAATTATCGGTTTCTTCTCTTAGGTTGGTATTAGTAAATTCAATACCCGCCAACATGGAATTACTTTTCTTCATCGTTTTTTCGTCTAAAATCGTGTTAAGTGAACCGCAATCACTTTCCTCAATAGCGATAATAGCTTGCTGTTTTTGTCGTGCTCTTGCCTTTAATGCCGCTCGACTAATAACATGCTCTAGCTCACGCACATTTCCTGGCCAGTTATATTGCTCTAAATGGGCAATGGCTTTTGCGGTTATTTTTAATTGCGTAATGCCCAGTTTTTGCCGCGTTTGCTCAACAAAATAGCCACTAAGCACTTGCACATCGCCAACCCTTTCTTGTAATTTAGGCACTCTGATCGGGTAAACACTTAATCTATGATACAAGTCGGCTCGAAAGCGACCATCTTTTACTTCTTCTTTTAAATCTCTATTGGTCGCCGCGACTATACGAACATCGACTTCTTCGACGTTATCTTGCCCAACTGGCTGAATTTCATTACTTTGTATTGCCCGTAAAATTTTGCTTTGTGCCGCAATGGGGAGTTCGCCTATTTCATCTAAAAACAAAGTACCGCCATCAGCTAAAGAAAATTTACCAGCACGATTTTTTTCTGCACCAGTAAAGGCGCCCTTAACATGACCAAAAAGTTCACTTTCTATCAGGTTTTCAGGTAAAGCGGCACAGTTAACATACACCATAGGACCATGTTGTCGTAACGATTTTTGATGTAACGTACGGGCAACCAACTCCTTACCAACGCCTGTTTCGCCATAGACTAGAATATTAAAGTCTGACGGTGCAACAATATCGAGCTCCTGCTTGAGCTGTTGCATGATCTGACTCTCGCCAATCAATTCGCCACCATCACGTTTCCATGCTTCCTCGGTTAGCTCTGTTACCACTTGCTGTGAATGATCGGCCTGACTTTCTAATTGTTCAATTAAAAAGGCGGTATTTAGTGTTGCCGATGCCATGGCTGAAATAATTTCTAAAGTACGCTCGGCAATATCGTCAAAAATATATGGGGTTAAGCTATCTATGGTTAACAAACCCAGTAATTTATCATCATAATAAAGGGGCAAACCCATGCAGGAGTGAACCGGTAAGTCGCCAGCACGGTCAATTAACAAGCCATCATAAGGATCTGGTAAGGGTGAATCTACGGCAAATCGAATTGGCGCTTTTGATTGACATAAAGCAGTAAACCTTGGGTGTTCAGCAACGTGAAAGCGCCTGCCTAGCGTATCTCTACTTAGCCCTTGTAATGCAATAGGCTTAAGGATTTCGCCATGATAAGACAACAAAGCGACCGCATCACAAACAATGGTTTTTCTCACTGTATCTAACAGCCGCTCAAACCTATCTTTGGTATTTAAGCTACTGGCTAAGTTAAGCGCTAATTCAATAATGGCACTTGATGATATTTGGCTCATATTCTTCTCCTTTTTCGCGTGCACAATAACACATAAGAGTCTTTAAGACTACAAGATGAGGGGGTCAAATAGACTGCACAAATAAACTATTTAAGCTCAACTTGTTGATTAATAGCATTTAATTGTTTTGGCATTTAGCTTGCAATTACTTAGCTAATACCAAGATGGAGCCAAGCATGTATTCACAATTTACTATTGCTAATCAATTACCCGCAATACCTAACGCGTTAAATTTTCAAAAGTGTTTGATTTTAGGTAACTATCTAATGTTGATCTCTTTTCTTGTCGTTTCATCAAGTATTGTCATTACTTTTGCGCTCGATGAGCTATTCGCTATTGCAGTGCAAATTTCTGCGCATATCGCCACCATCATTTTTGCGGGGTTATTAAAAATAGGTTACGTACTGCGTTGTGTCGCTTTGCATGGTTTCGGTAAAAGGAATTTCTAATATGCTCGATATTTAAGACCCAGAATAGGAGAGGAGCTAACCATCTTAATAATAGCCAAGCCCTTTTCAGCAACACAATTTTCATTAACACAAAGTAAGGCAAGGCAAATAAAGTAAGACAGAGGCGCTGTGCTTTTGTTTTATTATAACTATGCCTTGTAATTTAAATCAGGAGTAACAATGTTAACCGAACAACATATACAGATAGTAAAAAGTACCATTCCCATTTTAGAAAATGCCGGCCCAGCCTTAACAGAGCACTTTTATCGTCGCTTATTTTCGCATAACCCTGAGTTACAAGATGTATTCAATATGTCTAATCAACATAGCGGCAGACAGCAAGTAGCTCTTTTTGAAGCGATAGCAGCCTATGCAAAAAACATTGAAAATGTTGCGGTGTTACAAACGGCAGTAGAGCGGATTGCCCAAAAACATACCAGTATAAACATTCAACCTGAACATTATAGTGTTGTTGGTCATCACTTAATCGAAACGCTTCGAGAGCTAACTGGCGATGTTTTTACTGCTGATATTGAGCAAGCCTGGACTGAAGCATATCAGTTTTTAGCGCAGATTTTTATCAACAGAGAAGCTGAACTTTACCAACAAAGAGCCGCAACGAAAGGCGGTTGGCGAGATGCACGAGCATTTAAGGTGATTGATAAAATTATTGAGTCTGAGTTGGTGAAAAGCTTTATTTTTGCACCCGTAGATCAACAAGGGGTGATTGGTTTTTCTCCGGGTCAATACTTAGGTATTGAAGTAACCCCAACCGCGAGTGAATACAAAGAGGTACGTCAGTATTCATTGTCAGCTCAATCAAATGAGCAGAATTATCGAATTTCGGTTAAGCGAGAAATCAACGGTGTTCCGGGTAAAGTGTCAAATTACCTGCATGATGGTATTAATGTTGGTGATGAAGTTAATCTTTATGCGCCAGCGGGTGATTTTTTCTTTGTTGATCGTCAAAAACCGGTAGTGCTCATTTCAGCAGGTGTTGGTATTACACCTATGCAAGCAATGTTAGAAACCTTAGCTGAGCAAGGCTATAAAGAGTCAGTATTCTATTTACATGCTTGTGAAAATAGCGAGCAACATTCTTTTGCACAGCGCACCACAGAGCTAATGAATGCAAACGACTGGCAACAACATATTTGGTATCGAAGTGAAGAAGTAAAACAGCAACAACAAGATATTCATCATGGTGTTATGGACTTGACCGAGTTACCTCTACCAATAAATGAGGGTGACTTTTACCTATGTGGGCCTATTGGCTTTATGCAATTTGCTAAACAGCAATTACTAACATTAGGTGTACCAGACGCTAGCATTCATTACGAAGTATTTGGCCCGCATCAGTCTTTGTAAAATAGCGACAGTGGCAACATCAAAAAATGCAGTGGCTGATACTTTCATATCCTAAAAATATTTTATTGGTCACTTTTTACTGGTTGAACAGTTGCTAGGTCACGCCAATACTTGCTTATGTTTTTTTGTTATTTTTTTTGTTATAAAACTGTAAAAAAAGTTTAATAATATACTAGTAATGCAGTGAAAATCTGGTAATCTCTTTGCACGTTATTTTCTTGGTTGTCTTTTGCACAATTAAAAAGTAACGGTGGATAAATTTATTTATCCACAATAAAAATAAAAATAAAAAAATGTGTGCTAAAAGGATTTTTCTTACCTTTTTTCAATAAAATCATATATATGAATAAAAGTACCAGAATAGCGATATTTGCTATTCTGGCGTTTTTCCCTGTTTACTAACAAAGTTATCCACATTTGAATGGTGACAATTGTCACAGCACAGTAGAGCTAAGGCTTGCTTTGTGTCATGCTTAGCCCATCCTAATGTTTAGACAAAATCCTCATGACAACTTTGGCCGAAAATTCACCCAAAATTCTTGCAAAAATCAACCAGCCGCTTATTTTAGTTGATGGTTCATCCTACTTATTTCGCGCTTATCATGTGCCTTATTTACAAGCATTATCGACGGCCGATGGTCGACCTACGGGAGCCATTACTGGCGTGCTTAACATGATCCGCAGTTTAAAAAAGGATTATCCTCACGGTAATGTTGTGGTGATCTTTGATGCTAAAGGTAAAACGTTTCGCAATGATATGTATCCAGAATACAAAGCGAATCGCCCGCCTATGCCTGATGATTTACGTAGTCAAATAGCCCCTATTCACGAAATTATTACCGCCATGGGCTTGCCGTTATTGGTTATCCCCGGCGTTGAGGCTGACGATGTTATTGGTACCTTAGCTAAACAAGCCGATGAACAAGGTATAGAAACGGTTATTTCTACCGGCGATAAAGACATGGCACAGTTAGTTACCCCGCATGTGCGACTAATTAATACCATGACAGATGTTGAAATGGACGAAGCGGGGGTAGTAGAAAAATTTGGCGTTCGCCCCGATCAAATTATCGATTATCTAGCGTTGATGGGGGATAAAGTCGATAACATCCCTGGCGTGGTTAAATGTGGCCCTAAAACGGCGGTTAAGTGGTTAGCTGAACATGGTACGTTAGATGAAGTGATTGCCAATGCGGACAAGGTTAAAGGCAAAATTGGTGAAAATTTACGTGCTGCGCTAGAGCAATTGCCACTGTCTTATCAACTAGCAACGATTAAGTGTGATGTTGAGCTAGAAAAAAGCGCTGAACAATTACACGCTATTGATGCCGACATTGATGCGTTAACCGAGCTGTATACAGACTATGAATTAAAACGCTTACTTGCCGATCTTACTAAAGGCGGCGGAGCAAATACTGCAGATAACAAACAAGCGGCAGCCAGTACTTCATCAATCGATATTTCATCAAGTAAGTCCAATGATGTTGAGGTTACCTCGACACCAGTTGATAACAGTGAATACGATATTATTGTCGATAAAAGTAGTTTTGAAGCTTGGCTAGCTAAATTAGCCGCGAGCAAAGCCTTTGCCTTTGATACTGAAACCACCAGTGTTAATTACATGAAAGCTGAGCTAGTGGGCTTATCTTTTGCTGTTGAAGTGGGCAAGGCTGCGTATGTGCCATTATGCCATGATTATGTTGGCGCGCCAGAGCAGTTAGACCGAGACTGGGTTTTGGCACAGTTAAAGCCGTTATTAGCAAGCAGTGACATTAAAAAAATAGGTCAAAATCTAAAATACGATGCCAATGTTTTAAGCCATTATGATATCAAACTAGCCGGTGTTGATTTTGATACCATGATTGAATCTTACTGCTTTAACAGTATTGCCACTCGTCATAATATGGATGCCTTGGCATTAAAATATCTTGATTATAAAACCGTACATTTTGAAGATATTGCCGGTAAAGGCGCGAAGCAACTAACCTTTAATCAAATCGATATTGAAAAAGCAGGCCATTATGCTGCTGAAGATGCAGATATTACTCTGCGTTTGCACCAAGCCATTTTCCCTGCTCTTGAACAATTACCGAAGCAGCTTAGCGTTTATCAAGATATTGAAGTACCACTAATGCCAGTATTGGCACAAATGGAGCAAACGGGTGTGCTGATTGATTGTGATGTGCTCGATCAACAAAGCCATAGTATTGGTCAGCGTTTAGATGAATTAGAAATTGAAGCTCATAACTTAGCGGGGAAAAGCTTTAACCTGAGCTCGCCCAAGCAGTTACAACAGATTTTGTTTGAAGAGTTAAAGATTCCGGTCATCAAAAAAACCCCTAAAGGTGCGCCATCAACCGCAGAAGAAGTGCTACAAGAACTGGCGTTAGATTATCCATTACCGAAAGTTATTTTAGAAAACCGTGGTTTAAGTAAACTAAAATCGGCCTATACCGATAAATTACCCCTAATGGTTAGCGACAAAACGGGTCGAGTACATACCTCGTATCATCAAGCGGTGACGGCAACGGGACGTTTATCATCAACGGATCCAAACTTACAAAATATTCCAATTCGTAGTGAGCAAGGACGAAAAATACGCCAAGCCTTTATTGCGCCTGAAAACTCTAAAATTGTTGCCATTGATTATTCACAAATTGAACTGCGTATTATGGCGCATTTATCTAATGATAAAGGCCTCGTTACCGCCTTTAGTGAAGGTAAAGACATTCACCGCGCCACGGCAGCTGAAATTTTTGCCGTTGAGCTTGATGAAGTGACTACTGAGCAGCGTCGTAGTGCTAAAGCCATCAATTTTGGTTTGATTTATGGCATGTCAGCGTTTGGTTTAGCGAAACAGCTAAATATTGGTCGTCATCAAGCACAAGAATATCAAGACAAATACTTCCAGCGTTATCCGGGTGTACTGACCTACATGGAAGAGACTCGCCAACAAGCAAGCGAACAAGGCTATGTTGAAACCTTGTTTGGCCGACGTTTATATTTGCCAGACATTAACGCTAAAAATGGCATGCGTAAAAAAGCGGCGGAGCGTGCAGCGATTAACGCGCCAATGCAAGGTACAGCGGCGGATATTATTAAAAAAGCCATGTTGGCTGTGGCTAACTGGTTAACCGAGCAAAATGATGATCGCATTAAAATGACCATGCAAGTGCACGATGAATTAATCTTTGAAATTCATCAAGATATTGTTACAGAAACTACCGCCAAATTGGTGGAGTTAATGAACAACGCTGTTGAGCTGAGCGTACCGCTTATTGCCGAGGCTGGAATAGGTAACAATTGGGATGAAGCTCATTAGCGTAGGCGGGATTTTAATCGCGCAGTTGTTAGGATATTTGCACGACCAATGAAATTATTTTTGCCTTGCTAGGTCTTATTAACAACGCAGTACTATCCCTTGTGTTGTGTGTTTCTTGTTTTTGCTGCCATTCTGCTATCAGTTTGGCAGTTTTTTATTACTGCCAGCCATTAATATTTCTCTCTTTGGTATAATATTGCGCCGAACCAAAAACACTTTAGGCGTTAGGACTTAGATTTTAGACATTGGAGTAACGCTCTTTATTGCCAAGCCAACGTTGAATAAGTGCTTGTGCGCACTCTGGATGCTGGCGAGATAATAAATAGGCTTTTTGCTGAATATCGGCAATCAAATAGCCATCGCGAACCAGATCGGCAATTTTTAGCATTGCCAAGCCCGTCTGCCTTGTGCCTAACAGCTCTCCTGGGCCTCTAATTTCTAAGTCTTTCTCGGCAATAACAAAACCATCATTACTGTTTCTTAATACGGCCATGCGTTTTGTGGCGGTTTTAGTTAACGGTGCTTTGTACATCAATACACAATGAGAGGCGACAGAGCCACGACCAACCCGACCACGCAGTTGGTGTAGTTGGGCTAGCCCCAAGCGTTCAGGATTTTCAATAACCATTAAGCTTGAATTGGGGACATCAACACCCACTTCAATCACGGTGGTGGCGATAAGTAAGTGCATTTCACCACGTTTAAATGCGTCCATCACTTGTTGCTTTTCCGCCGCCTTCATTCGGCCGTGCACTAAACCTATATTGAGTTCAGGTAATTGCGCCTGTAATAAAGTAGCGGTCTCTTCAGCGGCTTGGCACTGTAGTACTTCTGACTCTTCGATGAGAGTACATACCCAATAAGCTTGACGGTTGTCTTGCGTGCAACCTTGGCGAATGCGTTCAATAACATCATTTCGGCGCGAATCAGGTAGTGCTATGGTATTTATTGGCGTGCGACCGGGGGGTAATTCATCAATAACAGAAGTGTCTAAATCGGCATACGCTGTCATGGCTAAGGTGCGTGGAATTGGGGTTGCAGTCATGATTAATTGATGGGGATAATTACCGTCAAACTCGCCTTTATCTCGTAAGGAAAGTCGCTGTTGAACGCCAAATTTGTGCTGCTCATCAATAATAACTAATACTAGCTTACTAAACACGACATCAGCTTGAAATAAGGCGTGGGTGCCAATAACCATTTGCATTTCACCACTGGCTATTCGCGCTAAAGCCTCACGCCGTGCTTTGGCCTTGGTTTTGCCCACTAACCAACCAACGCTGATATTTAATGGTTCGAACCAGTGTTGAAAATTGATCGCATGTTGTTCGGCTAAAATTTCAGTGGGTGCCATTAACGCCACTTGATAACCTTGGCTAATGGCAGTTAATGCGGCTAAGGCAGCCACTAAGGTTTTTCCTGAGCCTACGTCTCCCTGCACAAGACGCATCATGGGTTGAGTCTTAGCTAAATCGTTTTTAATTTCATTAGCTACGCGGGCTTGGGCATCGGTAGGAGAAAATGGCAGCGTTGCCAAAAAGCTGCTTTCGATTTTTTTATTTTCGCTAAGCGATATTGCTTGGTGAACATCACTACTTTGCCTGACTTTTAGCATACTTAAATTATGGGCGAGCAACTCTTCTTTTATCAAGCGTAATTGTGCCGGATGTTTACCGTTTTCAAGTTGACTGGTAGAGGCTTCTGGCGGCGGTCGGTGAATAACCGCCAGTGCTTGTGCTAAGGAGTAGGCTTCGTCAAATAAGCTGCTTGGTAGCAATTCTTCAACTTGTCCGCGCTGTAAACGTATCAAGGCTTGTTCTGTTAAGTTACGCAATGATAGTTGCTTTAAACCATCTGTAGTTGGATAAACGGGTGTTAAGGTTTCTTCTACGGGCACTTCTTTACCTGATGAAAAGGCTCTATCGTCATCAAGGGGTTTGTATTCGGGATGGACTATTTGAAAACCGCGCGGCCCGCGTTTTATTTCGCCGTAGCAGCGAATAGTGCGACCGACACTTAGACTGTTTTTTTGGCTAGCAGAAAAGCTGAAAAAACATAACTGTACAGTGCCAGTACCATCATTTAAATCAACAACTAACATACGGCGTTTGCCGTGGGTTATCTGATTATTCGTTATTTCGCCGATGATATTGGTGTGAGTACCCGGTAAACAGTCTCGAAGGGTGGTTACCCGTGTTCGGTCTTCATAGCGTAGGGGTAAATGAAAAAGTAAATCTTGCACTGACACTAAGCCGATTTTCTCAAGCCTAGCCGCCATACTTGGCCCGACACCTTTGAAAGTCGTTAGAGGTATTTGTGATAATTTAGTCAGTGCTTCCATAAAAGAGATTTTGCGGTTAAACCGCTCCTATCGATCAGTCATCAATATGTTGCCAAGCACTTTTATCCATTTGCATTTTTTGCCACCAGAGTTCATCGGCAACAATTTGTCCTTCATCATCTATAACAGGATAAGGTAGCCCTTTACGCTGACATGCTTCGGCAAAAATAGGATGACCACCTTCAAATAGTGTGCGCTGACGACGTTCGTTGCTTAGGCTTGGCTTGTTGTACATACCAGCAAGCTGGCGTTGACGCTGTGCTTCATATAACACCACAGAGCAAGCAACCGAAACATTTAAGGATTGCACCATGCCAACCATAGGAACAACAATGTCTTGATCGGCTAATTCAAGGGCGATTTTGGAGGTGCCAAATTTTTCTTGTCCTAAAATCACGGCAGTGGGCTTGGTGTAATCAATTTCGCGAAAATCAACTGCGGTATCAGACAAGTTAGTGACTAATATCTGCATGCCTTGCGCTTTTAAAGCGGCAATAGCGTCTGCTGTTTTGTGATAGTTATGAACATCAATCCAATTTTGACTACCAGCAGCACTGCCACCACGTACCTCGGCTTCCTCACTTTTCCATACGGCATGTACATCACTAACACCAATGGCATCGCAAGTACGAACTACGGCGGCTAAGTTATGAGCTTTGTGCAAGCCTTCCATACAAACGGTTAGATCTGGCTGGCGTTTATCTAGCATAGTATTTATGCGTTTTAATCTTTCTGGAGTCATAATTTTTTAAATAATAAAGTTAACATTCTAAATTTAGCTTCATAGCGAAAACTTCTAACGTAAGCTCGGTAATTCCATAACGCCATCAATTTCAATTTCAACATCTTTAGGTAATTTTGAAATTTGAATCGCGGCGCGAGCAGGGTAAGGCTGTTGAAAATATTTAGCCATAATTTCATTAACTGTTGCGAAGTTGCTTAGGTCAATCATAAAAATATTTACTTTTACCATGTCGTTTATTGTGCCGCCAGCTGCTTCACAAACGGCAGACAAGTTTTTAAAGACTTGTTCTGTTTGCTCGGCAAAGCCACCTTCAATCACTGTCATGGTTGCTGGTATAAGTGGGATTTGACCCGATAGATAAACGGTATTGTTTACTTTTACTGCTTGGCTATAAGTGCCAATAGCGCTGGGTGCTTGATCCGTGGTGATTATACTTTTCATTTTATTTCCCTAATTTTTGTGTTTGAGTAGGTGCGTTTTTAATCGCGAAAAGAGATCGGGAATAAATTCCCTCCTACATTATTTATTGCGGATGACGCGTTGTACGTCAATCATCACTTTAATTTTACGAATAATATCAGCTAAGTGAATACGGTCTCGACAGGTTATTTCCATGTCAATTATGTAAAGACTAGCATCTTTCTCACCTGAGTTTAGGCTATGAACGTTAGAACCACATTTAGCAACAACACTGGTAAGTAGTGCCAGTGCACCTTGGTGATTAATAATTTCTACCCGCAATTTGGCGATGAATTCTTTGTCAATATCGCTATCCCATTTTACTGGAAATAAGGCGCCTTGTTCATGGCCTTTAATATTGCGACAACCTTGCTGATGTACCATTAAGCCTTTGCCCGGGCTTAAGTAAGCTAAAATAGAATCTCCTGGAATAGGGCGACAACATTTACCGTAGTTAACTAACATGCCTTCAGTGCCTTTAATGGGCATTTTATTTTTACTATTTGTTGACGGTATTTCGCTGTCTTCAGTAAATTCGTCGGTAAGACGTCTAGCAATACCAATACTTAAGGCATTTCCTAAGCCAATATTAGTTAATAATTCTTCAAAGTTTTTATTGCCACTTTGTTGTACTACTTCAGCTATTTTTTCTTCGCTAACATCTTCTAACTTCACTTTGCCTAAGGCATGACTTAATAATCGCAGGCCAAGTTGTTTTGATTCGGCTTGCTCGCGTGAGCGTAAGTAAGTTCTAATTTGTAAACGCGCTTTAGCGGTAACCACAAAGTTTAACCATGTTGCGTTTGGTCTTGCGGCGGCAGAGGTTATTACTTCTATCGTTTGGCCAGAATCAAGTGGTCGGCTCATTGGGTAGGGTTTTCTGTCAACTTTAACGCCAACACAAGAGTTACCAACATCGGTATGTACCGCGTAAGCAAAATCAACAGCAGTCGCTCCCATGGGCAGTTCAATTATTCGCCCTTCGGGGGTAAAAACATAAATTTCTTCGGGAAAAAGATCTGACTTTACATTTTCAATAAATTCAAAGGAGCTGCCTGCGCTTTGTTGTAGTTCGAGTAAACTTTGCATCCAACGGCGGGCTTTCATTTGTGCTGTGGTATCAGCGTTGCCGCCACCTTCTTTATATAACCAATGGGCTGCGACACCTTTGTCAGCCATTTGATCCATATCTTTAGTTCTGATTTGAACTTCTACAGGAATGCCATGAGGGCCAATAAGTGAAGTGTGTAAAGAGCGATAGCCATTAGTTTTTGGAATGGCAATATAGTCTTTGAATCGCCCTTCAATGGGTTTAAACAGGTTGTGCATGGCACCTAGAGCGCGATAACACTCATCAATTTTATCGCCAACAATAACGCGGAAGGCATAAATATCCATGACCTCGTTAAACATTAATTCTTTGTTGAGCATTTTACGATAAATAGAGTACAGGTGCTTTTCGCGGCCAATAACTTGGGCGTCAATATCGCTTTCGGCTAAGCGAGACAATACTTCTTCTTGAATATTATCAATAATCGCTTTGCGATTACCACGAGCACTTTTTACCGCGGATTTAAGTGCTCTTGAGCGCATGGGATAAAGAGCCTCAAAACCTAATAGCTCTAGCTCGTTTTTTATGTCATGAATACCCAAGCGATTGGCTATAGGAGCGTAAATTTCAAGGGTTTCTCGGGCAATGCGGCGACGCTTATCTGGTCGTAATGAGCCCAATGTGCGCATGTTATGGGTTCGGTCAGCAAGTTTGATTAAAATAACACGAATGTCTTGCACCATGGCTAAGACCATTTTGCGGAAATTCTCCGCCTGCATCTCTTCTTTGTTATCAAATTTTAGCTTATCAAGCTTACTTACCCCTTCAACTAGTTCTGCGACTGTGTGGCCAAAAAGCTCGGCTAGCTCATCTTTGGTTACGGGGGTATCTTCAATAACATCATGCAGTAATGCCGCCATCAAGGTTTCATGGTCAAGATGCATTTTGGCAAGATTAATCGCAACAGCAACAGGATGGGTGATATAAGGATCACCACTAGAGCGCATTTGGCCGTCATGAGCATCACGAGCAACAACATAAGCATGTTTAAGCAGGTCAACTTGTACTTTTGAAAGATATGTAGTGCTTAGTTCTTTTAAGGGTTCAAATAGATACACCTATCACTCCAAATGGACGGAAAACTAGAATAAATAATGTGATACCAATTGCACTAACTAAGTGATCATTTTCAAATGGCCTAAATATCCAATAACTTCGTTGCTTTCAATCTCAATAGCCAGCTATTGCTCAATCAAGCGCCTTGTTTTTGAAAATTTATTCTCATTGAATTCTGTACCCTTAATTAATCCAAATGGTATGATTCCAAAGCTAGAATACGTGGCTTTGCGCTAAATGCAAAGAAAAAAAGACCAATAAAAAACGCGTAACTTATTTTCTCTGATAATAGAGAAAAGTTACGCGTTTTCAGGTTAAGTTGCGCGATTATGCGCGTTAATTAACCTAGTTCTTGCGGTTGATCACCAACAATTGCAGCAACAGCATCTAATTCAGCAGTATCTTGTTGAATTTGTTCGTGACGATCAGACATGTCCATTGATTCTGTGCTGACTAAATCAGCTTCAATTTCACGTAAAGCTAAAACGGTTGGTTTATCATTTTCGATATCAACCAAAGCATCTTTACCGCCCGTTGCAATTTGACGAGCACGACGTGATGCAACTAACACCAAATCAAAACGATTACCGATTTTTTCTACGGCATCTTCAACAGTTACGCGAGCCATTTGGTCACTCCAACTTAAATTAATAAAATAGCGCTGCATTCTACTGACAGCTAGGTCATTTAGCAAGTAAAAGCAGCATTGTCCTTTGAAATCATTTTCTTCTCTGATTAATTTTCTTTAGCAAATTAACTCATCAAGCAATACTTTATGTTGCGCAACTTGTTGGCTGCGCTTCAAGCGTTGATTGTTCACTATGGTGGTGAGATCATCTAACGCTTGTGCAAAGTTATCATTAATCACTATGTAATCAAATTCTTGAAAGTGAGAGCACTCACCTTGAGCTTGTGCCATACGGGCAGCAATAATGTCTTCACTGTCTTGACCACGACCACGTAATCGGTTTTCTAGCTCTTTTCTTGAAGGAGGGCTAATGAAAATGGTGGTAACTGACGGCTTTTTCATGCGCACTTGTTGTGCCCCTTGCCAATCAATATCAAGAAAAACATCAATACCTTGGGCAAGTTGTGCATCTATTGCGGCTTCTGAAGTACCGTAATAGTTGCCAAATACTTCGGCATGTTCGTAAAAGGCATTTTGCTTTATTTGCTTTTTAAAACTGCCAACAGAAACAAAATGATAATGTTCACCGTTATTTTCACCGGGGCGAGGCTCGCGAGTGGTGTGAGAAACCGACACTTGCATGGGTCTTGTCGACTCTTGCTCTAGCAAAGCTTTGATCAAACTGGATTTACCAGCACCGCTAGGCGCTGAAAGAATAAATAAGTTACCAGAAGCTGTCACAGTTAAACCTTGTAAGTATAATGAAGGGCTAATGTAGGCAGGAGCATATTGTCTTGTTCGCGCGAATAAATTCCCGCCTACAGGTGGAGCATATTGTTATAGACTAGTATTATTATAAATTAAAGTACTTTGGCAATAGATTGCGCTAAGTAGTCAACATTACTGTTAGCAATACCAGCAATACTCATGCGGCTAGAGCCGACCATGTAGATGCTGTATTCATCTTGCAACTGTTGCACTTGCTCAGGGGTTATGCCTAAGAAAGAGAACATACCCGCTTGGCGAGTAATAAAACTAAAGTCGCGTGTTACGCCATTTGCTACTAGTTTATCAACAATTAACTGGCGGTTACCGTTAATACGATTACGCATTTGGGCTAATTCACCATACCATTCGTTACGTAACTCGTCTGACGATAAAATGGTTTCAACCAGTGCCGCGCCGTGTGCTGGCGGCATAGAATAGATAACGCGTACCACAGACAATAATACTGAATTGGCAATATCAACCTGTAAGCTTGATTCACCAATAATAGTACAGCCGCCAATGCGTTCACGATATAAACCGAAGTTTTTTGAACACGAGCTACAAACAACCATTTCATTTACTGATTCAGCCATTAAGCGTAAACCATAAGCATCTTCGTCTAAACCTTGGCCGAAACCTTGGTAAGCCATATCGACAACGGGGGTAAAACCAACCGATTTAGCCACGTCAGCAACTTTTTGCCATTGCTCTTGATTTAAATCCATACCACTTGGGTTATGACAACAAGCGTGTAGTAACACGGCATCGTCGCTAGGTACTTGCTTAAGTGCGGCTAACATACCGTCAAAATCTAAGTTTTTGTTTTCATGATCATAATAAGGGTAAGTTTTTACCGTTAAACCTGCCGCTTCAAACAAGCCTGTATGATTTGCCCACGTTGGGTTACTTACCCAAATAGTTGCACCAGCTTTGCATGATTTAATAAATTCAGCCGCGACACGTAATGCACCAGTACCACCGGGAGTAGAAACAGTACGGGCACGGTTTTCGTTTAATACTTTATGATCTGCGCCAAAAATAAGCTTAGCCATTTCATCATTAAAAAGGGGTGAACCTGTTGGGCCAATGTAAACTTTACTGGTTTCGGTATCAGTGCGATGCTGCTCGGCTTTTTTTACACAATTAAGCACGGTTGTTTCACCGGCTTCATTTTTATAAACGCCAACACCCAAATCAATTTTCTTTGGGTTTGTATCTTCTCGGTATTTAGCTAATAGCCCTAGGATAGGATCGGCAGGCAAAGCTTTTAAGCTAGCAAACATGACTGAAATTTACCTTATATTTGAGCAGTTCAATGTTAATGAATTAAACCGCTTGCATT
>MAAC01006641.1_pt1 | contig 19381 bp, 19 predicted proteins | sample 1115981 | NCBI WGS metagenome assembly MAAC01 (sample SAMN04961126, study PRJNA320927) | seawater metagenome | isolation source: sample BD02T64 sea water enriched with oil for 64 days | place: USA:Gulf of Mexico | collected 2013-07-27
GCAAACCCCAAACTTGAAGCACTTCGCGAAACAACGCTGGCAATGACACGTGAACGCGGTGTGATCAGCGATGAGCAAATCGAGAAATTTTTTGCTGCAGGCTATGGCAGACAACAATTGCTAGAAATTATTGTTGGTTTATCTCAAAAGGTAATGAGCAACTACACTAATCATTTAGCAGATACTCCTGTGGATGAAGCTTTTAAAAAGTTCGCAAAATAAATAACGGTGTTTAAACGAACTTACTCCGTTTAAGAAGGTTGCTACGCTAAAAGGTCACAACTGAATGTTTTGTTAACACAAAGCTTACAGTCAGCAAATCAACGCAAAATAAAATCACAGGGATCACCAGCTCTGTGATTTTTTATTAGCACAGATTGAAAACCTATAGAACAAGTTCAATAATCCATTGATAAATTTCATCTACCGTTAGAAAGTTTATAACCGCTGACGCGGTGGTAATAGTGTTCACTCAACTACATCAGTTCATCGACGAGCCAGCCTTTAAATGCCATGATGCTTTTGCTGCGCAGGTTGTGTTCAGGAGTGACTAGATAGTAACTAAACCCGTTTGTCGTGTTATTATTTTCAATAAAATTATATTTGACTAACCAACCTTGTTCTATCGCATTTCTAACAAGAAGCGAACTCACCAAAGCTATACCTTGCCCAGCTAATGCTGCTTGAATAATGTGATGTTCTTGAGTGAATTGTCGAGTCTTGTACGCTAGAGCATGGTTACCGCTGCCTTGCAGTAATGTATGCCAAGAAACCTCAGCCAGATTTTTATTTTGCCACTTAGTTTCTAATAGATCGGCATCTGCTAAGCTATGGATACTTTCAATATAGTTAGGCGTGGCGTACATACCTATATCTTCTGTGGTTAACAACGTTGAATTTTTCAATGAATCATCATGAGTACCATACCTAATGGCGAGATCTATTCTTCTGTCTTTTTCCAGATCATCCACTTGTTCTCCTGTTTTTACGGCAACATCAATGTCTGGGTATAATTGATAAAACTTACTTAAATTTGGCACCAGCCACATTGCCGCAAAAGACGATGTGGTACTCACTGTAATACTATTTTTAGTATTCGATATTTCACTAATAGTATTAGTCAGCTGTTGCAAAACGTTATATGCAGTTTCGGCTAATAATTTACCGTCTGACGTTAATTGAATAGCGCGTGTTTTACGTACAAATAATAGAGTACCAAGCACTTCTTCAAGTGCTTTAATTTGATGTGAAACCGCTGTTGGTGTTACGTGAAGTTCTTCAGCCGCTTTTTTAAAGCTGCCTAACCTAGCCGCAGCATCAAAAACTTTGATGCTATTTAAAGGGGGAAGTTGACAATACATATTCAAATACTAGCTTATAGATAAGATTTACTCACCTATAAAGTAGTATTCATCGTTTGTCAATAAAAAGCCGTATAGCCAAAATACATCCATAACCTATTCAAACAGACTAACGGCAATAACATGGCGACAATACTGCATATAGATACAAGTGCAAGAAGAACAGATAACGATATTAGCGACTATAATTCTATTTCAAAATCACTTGCCGCTCATTTTATCGATAAATGGTTTACCTTAAATAGTGAAGATAAAGTTATCTATAGGGATTTAGGACTAAACCCACCTGATTTTATTAGCCAAGATTGGATTGCTGCGGTATTTACTGCGGATGAAAAACAGAGTGATGAACAAAAAGCGCTTTTGACTTTATCTGATACCTTAATTGATGAAGTGGCTCAAGCTGACATCATTGTCATTTCTTCCCCCATGTATAATTACGGTATACCCGCGGTACTTAAGGCTTGGTTTGACCAAGTAGTGCGTATTAATAAAACATTTACTTTTGATTTAGCCAGAGGTGACTTTCCTTTAGAGCCAATAATGTCAGGTAAAAAACTTATTCTCCTTTCTTCTAGTGGCGAGTTTGGTTTTGAAATTGGCGGGATCAGAGAAAAGATGAATCACTTAGGGCCATATATTGCAACAGTAGGCAAATATTTAGGTGTAGAAGAGTTTTATGAGATTAAATCTGAGTACCAAGAATTTGCTGATGCAAGACATCAGAAGTCTGTTAATGATGCCTATCTAGGTATTGAAAAATTAGTGAAACAGCTTTCTTAGTTTTTTTGGGGTCTGTATTTAATTCCACTTTTAGCTACAAAGCCGCAAATATTAGGTTATTTTAAACAGCCATCAATATCAGCTATGGTTAACTTCATCGTGCACATTTATAACCTACACCATACACTGAGCAGATCGGATTTGAATTGGCAGATGAGTGATGGATTTTTTTCCTAATATTTTTAATGTGAGTGTCAATATTGCGATCACTAACGTCAACTGTGTCGAGGTAAACCTTATTCATTATTTCATCACGGCTAAAAACACGTTCAACATTGTTTAAAAATAGTTCTAAAATTTTAAATTCAATCGGGGTTAAGTCTAAAAAACTGCCTTTAAATGTTACCTTATATTTATCAGGCTCCATTTTAAATCCCGACTGCTCAATAATAACGTTATTTAATTGCACATTTACTTGTTTAGCGGCGTTATTATCAAAGCGGCGTAATACCGCTTTTATTCTGGCAATCACTTCTCGCGGGCTAAAAGGCTTACAAATATAGTCATCGGCACCAAACTCTAAGCCAAAAAGCCTATCTATTTCTTCACTCTTGGCCGTCACCATAATAACGGGTAATTCTGAAAAGAGTCTCAGCTGCTTACAAATATCAAAGCCGTTGACATCCGGTAACATCAGATCAAGCAGCATTAAGTCTACCTGATTTGTTTTTATATAATCGATTACGCCACTGCCACTACTTAAGTGGTGGGTGCTATAGCCATTACGGTGACAATAAGCGATTAAAACTTCAGCAATATGTGCTTCGTCTTCTACAATTAATATTTTTTGTTTGCTCATGATGAAAACTTCTTATGGATTGGCAACGATATTTTTATACACAAACCGCCAAGTGATGAGTCAAGCGCCGTTATAGTGCCTTGATGAGCGGCGACTATTTGTTTGCACAACGACAACCCTAGCCCAGAGCCGCCATGACTACGGTTACGAGATTGCTCAACCCGATAAAAACGTTCAAACAGTTTTTGTTGCGACTCTTTGGCAACCGCGGGTGCAGAATCTTCAATAACTATATCAATATGATGTTTATCATAGTTGGCAGAAACGATGATCCTACCTGGTGAGTGAGTATAACGGCAACAATTTTCTAATAGATTTGAGAACAATTGCTTTAGCCTTTCTTTATCGGCAAGTAAGCTGCAATGACTATCTTCAAGCAGCTTAGCTAGTGAAGAATAGTCTACCGTTAATGACTGTCGTGCAAATTTTGCTGTAAAGCTTTCGATAACGGGTATTAACAAGTTGACGGGGTTTAATGCAATTTTTTGATAGGTCAGTCCGCCAGCATCAGAGCTAGATAACTGATAAAGATCATTAACTAAATGACTTAAATTATCGATTTCATCAATAAATAATTGCACTCTTTTTTCATCAGCGACAAAAATTCCATCTTGAATGGCAATAAGTTGTGCTCTAAGTACTGTTAACGGGGTTCTGAGTTCGTGCGAGGTATCAGACATCCATTGATAGCGGTTTGTTTGGTTTTTTTCTAAGGTCTCTGCCAATACATTGACATTGTCAGACAACATCCCCAATTCATCACGCGTGCTTTTGCTAATACGACTTTTATAATTACCTTCAATCAAGCGATTAGTGCCGCTCATCAGTTGTTTTATCGGCGCCGCTAAATGTTTTGAAAATATCAATGCGACAATGAAGGCTAACAAAATGGCGACGGCGGCAATCAAAAAATAACTTTTATATTGCTGAGTTAAGAACTCACTTGCTGGACTGTCTTTAACAAGGTTAGATGGTTTTAGCCCCAGCCAGCCAATAACCTCGCCATCAATCACTAAAGATTCTGTGTGTGGGTTATCAGTTAAATAGCGCTTTCCGACAATAACCTGTTTATTTTTGTCGTATAAGCTCAACCGTTTTCCTGTTTGTAGGAAATCGCTAGGGTTAGCCTTTACAGGTCGTGGCTTGGCGGCTTGCCTTTTTTGCAGCGGCCAATCTGCGGGTTGTAAGGTATCAGTGTGCAAGGCACGTGGTTTTGGCTGATGATCATTCTTTCTACGAGGCTTAGGCGGTGGTGGCGGACGTTTAGATTGCGGGTCAACTATATCTCGCCAAACTTGTTCGTCATTAACTATTGCCTGCCAGCTGCTTTTTTGTTGATATAAATTAATGAGTTGTTGTTTGGTATCGGCAAGGTGCTTATTTTCAGCCGCCGTGACAAAGTCATTAAAACTTGATGATAAATTCATCGCAATTAAAAAAAGCATTAACCCTACCAAGGTAAGGTTAGTAATAAAAAATGCCAAAAAGAATTTATACAGCAGCTTCAAACGTTATTGTCCTTTTGGGCTCGACTACTTTAAAAATAGTCGAGTTACTTGCTAAATGCGATGACAGCCTTTTTACTTGTTTTCAGAAATAGTTTGCTGCGGCTGTTTTGCCTGTCTACTTGGATTACAGGCAAAATATTGTTTATCGGGAGTAAATTCACAAATACCGCGATCTAAAGTGCGGGGCCCTTGAAAACTACAAGCACTCTGCTCACTGACATCAACACAACTCGCAATCGCCTGTGGTGGTGGTTTTCCACCGCGGTGCTCCGGCAAAGGCCTTTGTTCGCTATTTTTTACTGGCGGCTTGCTATTTTCAGCCATGGTTGAAAATGCCGGTGCCAATAGTAGCGATAAACAGCTCAGTACCATACCAATAATAATCGTGTTTTTCATAACTTATCCTTAAATAGTTGCTACTTTTTTTGTGTTGAAAATGACACTTGGGCGTTGCTTCCCGCGTTAATCATTTGGTATTTCGGTTTAACAAAACTGGCATGCACAGCTCCCAAGCTTTTTGGAAAACGAATATTCAACTGTTCAACGGTAGCAAGTGTATGTTTTGCGCTTAATACCAGTTCGCTATATTCATGATGATCAGCAGAATTTTTAGCTTGAGAAATCGTCAGTAGTTTTAATGATACTGCTTGGTTATTCAAGATCAGGCTGCTTTCCTTATGCAATAGACTGGCAAAGAACATTTGTGTTTCTTTGGCTGACAATCCATGAGGCATAATGTGTTTTATATCTCCTAATAGCCATGTTTGATGGTCTTGCAAGCGAGTTTGCCAACGATTCATATCTATCCAAAGACGAACTTCAACTTGACCATCTCTAAGCGTGACACGGGCACTGCTTTCTTTTAAAGCATGCGCACTTGCTGTTAATGGCATGATAAATATCAGCATAAGTAACACAAAAGTCGAAGAAACCTTGCTGGCGCGTGCCTTTGTTGTCATTTTATTTTTCATATTACTCTCAACTTATTCAGGCTGTTTATGGTTCTAGGGTGCTAGGTTTTATGGTGCTGTGATGGTGACACGACAAATTAGCGTGTTATCTGTTTCTAGATCTGAGCCCCAAATAAGTTGTGCATTGTCATGCCAGCTAATTTCATCAAAGCCCTCTTTAGGACTAACATCGGCTTCACTGTTCTGCGTAGCATAATCCCATGTTGAATCATCAAAAACACTGCTCTTCCAATCGCTTGGCTCTTCGCTGCTATAAAAGTCACAAGGTGCGACACCTGCTATAGGGTTTGATTCGCTTTCACAAGATTTATCTAACGGCGCCTGATGAAGCACCTCACATTTCCAATCACTATTACTCACGGCAATAACTTCATTACTGTCTGTGTCGGTGATTTGTGCGATAAAGCCGCCATCGCCCATTTGTTGATTCGCTGCACCTATGTACTCCAAACCCGTGTCATTTTCTTTGTAGTCTTTTAAAATGAAGTTTAACTGTAACGGATAGCTACCAGTAAAGGTGGCGGTTTCAGCATTGAAGGATCTTTCGGTGTTGATAGCAACAGAATCTTCAATAATAAGCTCGCTTTCTAGGTAGGCTGCAAACCAATTGTCAGACCAAGCTTCTAACTTAAACGTTTGCACTGCGGCCTGCTCTTGAGACTCTCGACAAAAAGTCCCTGTTTCAATAATGCCGCCATTACTCACGGTTTTTTGCTCAAAATCATAACAGTAGTCTTGTGTTGATGATGGACTGTAAGTCACATAATATTCACTACCGTCGTGAGTATAAGTCATAGTACGGGTACCATCATCGACAATAGTGTGAGTCAGGTTTTCTACGCCATTTTGTGGCGGCGTAAGATTTGAACGAATACCATTGGTATCGCCACTTAACGGCGCGACTCTTGGCAAAATGCTAGTGTCCACGTCACCAACCAAACATTGAATGATGTAAGGCGCTTGTGTAGAAGTATGATAACGATAACCAAAATCGTCATCGCTTTGTCCATTGCACACATCTAGCTCACCTGAATTAATGGTACTGCCGTCTGGGTTATTATCACCGTATAAAGGATAGCCATCGTAACCCCAACCAATAATCGCACTGTCGCCGGCGTTAGCCATACTCTCAATCATACAATTAGGTGCTGCATGATAATGGTAATCGTCACCACGACCGGCATGACCACCACAATGATCTAATTGTCCTAGCACCACCGTATCGCTGTTGGCGTCATAATTGTAAAGGTCTAACTCACCCTGTGAAGAGTAATCGTAAATAGGCACACCATTTACCGCTACGCCTACGGCTGCATCAATGGTGGTTAAGTCATTTGCTAATTGTGGAGCCAACTTAATAGGTGCGGCATAATTAGTCGCTGGTACAGGGATTTGCTCATTGGTTCCCGTTATGCCGTTCATCAAGTCATGATCAGGATAAGTATTTGAAGCAATATAAGCGTATTCATCATCACAAGTCACCGCGACACTTTCGTTAAAGCCCGACTCGCTGACCGATTGTTGAATCGTTTCACAGCGAGTTAAATCGACACTGGAACCACGCTCATACGTTACTGAAAGCTCAACCGACTCTAAGGTGATATCTTCAATGGCCGTTAATAACGTCGCTCTGTCTACCGCAACTGCACTGCTTAGATCAGGCGATTCAGATAAAGCATACAGGGTGAAGGTATAAGATTTTATTCCTGCACCCTGCGAACACGGTGGTGAGTATTCCAGTAAATTATTGACACTGTTAGTGCCTAAGCTACCTTGAATTTCACCCGCATCTACACTGCTAATGTCTTGAGCTATGTTGTACATTACCCAATACCAATGCACATCATCGGGAGCCGCTACATGATGCATAATCAGCGCAAATTCACTGGTGTTTTCAGGTACTTCGCTCCAACTCAAGGGTGGAGAAATACTATCACCATCGCAGGTGTAAGTTATCGGTAAGCTGCCACCAGCGCTCATCACTGAACTGCTTAAGGAAAGCTCGCTACTATCAATAACAACATCTTCGTTGCTATCAGTGATAACATCTTCGTTGCTAGTATTATCTTCAATGATATCTTGGTCAGAGTCAGAGCTACCTCCACACGCAGCTAAAGACAAACTAAGCACTAAGCTGGTTAGTAGGTGTAGATACTTATTCATAATAACGCCCTCTTATTTGCATAACTCTTAATTTGATTAAGAGATTAACTATAATTTCTATAGAGCTATTATGAAGACAAAATGTGCATTAAAAATGAAGAACCACCATAACTCAAGTAATTGTTTTTGTTAAATATTATAGCCACCCCTCTCAATTGCGTGGAAAATATGTGCATACCTTTGCAGAAAGTTGATTAATTAAATATTATGTAGTTAATATCATTAAAGTATCACTATAATAAATTTTAGATAAGCAGGGAAAGTTTTGAGTCCAATTAAATTATGCATCATGCTCGTCTCAGTATTGCTAACAGCATGTACCACAGGTCAACTTTACTACATTGATAATCAAGGCGATCAAAAGTTGGCTTGTGAGGTAGAATTCGTGGGGATGCCTAGTGTTGATAAATACGCCGTAGAATATGCTTTAAGTTTATGTGCTAAAAGCGCTGTTAGAAAGGGCTATAAAATCAAGGAAACATATTTACTCGAAATTAATACAGCAATAATAAAAGCTCCTTGTGGAAATATTTGGTCACATGAACTTGCCAGACAAAAGTATGATAAAGGTAAGCTATCAACAAAAGAGTATGGGTATATTGTTGCTCACATAGATTTAGGGCTCGCTGTTTTAAACGAATGCTCACCATAATCGAAACAAAAAAGTTGGTTTTATTGCTTTGTTACTAATTTTAAGCTGCAGTTGAAGCTGAAAAATAAAAAGCTGCACAGGTGCAGCTTTTTATTTAAACTTTTAATCGCTATAACTAACGAGTGTCATGGCTATTAACTGGCTTTTATAAAACTATCAATGGCACTTTTTGCATTATCTTGAAAGCTCTCATTACTTAAATCGGCAAACAACTTCACCTGCTCACCAATAGGGCCAGTAAGCCCTTTTTGACTGGCATAAAAAACACCACTTTGATACGACTCATTCGCTAGGCCATCCACAAAGCGTTGAGCGCCTACTTCTAACTTATGTACCTTGCCTAACATTAACATCATTTTCATCATACCTTTCATCACATACCGTTTAACGGGAGAAAGTGTATTAAACCCTTCAGTTCCTGTCGTAGCACCTGGACTCATGGTTACAAAACGAATTTCAGGGTATTCACGGGCGATAGACGACATCCATAACGCCGCCATATATTTAATTGGCCCATAAGGTACAGTGGCATCTTTGCTATTGCCAAAAAATACCCCGTCGCATATTGAGGCAAACTCGGCTACTGAAGACGTTTTAAGTGCTGGGCGTTTCATGCCCATCTCTTTCACTCCTCGTGCGGCCTCAGAGCCTGCATATAAAGCTACGTTAGTTAGTTTTTTCGCTTTTAATAGCTCATTAGTTAGTACTACGTGGCCTAATAGGTTCACCGCAAATATTTGCGTGACACCGTCTTTGGTTTTTTCATAAAAATGTTTACCGCCCGTACCGCCAGCATTCATGACCAGCCCGTCTATGGGCTCTTTTAGTGATTTAACCGCCGCTCGTACCGAGTCGAGATCCGAGACATCTATGTTGATGATTTCAAAGATAGCTTTACCCGTAGCTTGCTCTAATTCTTGTTTGGCAATTTTGGCTTTTTCTGCATTTCGGCAACCTAGATATATTTTTTCAACACCTGATTGAAATGCCATTTGCCTAGCACATTCTTTACCTAATCCGGCATTGGCACCTGTAATTAAAATACTTTTTAACATGATTTCACCTTGCTTATCTTTATTAACTTACTTAAAGCAACTGGTCGTTAGCTGCCTCACTCATTCTTGATGGTGCAACTTTAGCGAGTAGTGAAAATGCTTTTTTGATATTTCTTGCTATCTTGCTTTGTCCCGCTTTTTTTTAACACAAAAGACAAAACCGCAAGAAATATCAAAAACAGTACGCAAGTCATCGGTAACATTTGTTTTGTGTATTTATAACCATTTAATAAGGCAACAACCATGACGCAAACAAACAACATTGAAAGAAAAGTATTACAACTATTAACCCTATTATTAGCCATTATTTGCTTTGTACCTGGAGGCGCTAGTGCTTTTGGCGGTCTCAATGGTAGTGCCGCTTTAGCTGGTGGTGAAATGATATTTAATGCCGATAGTGTGCTACGTGGTTTTGCTGATAATCAATATCGATTCGGCTTTGGGGTGTTTTTCGCCCAAGGATTGGCGCTGTTATATTTTTTAAGCAATATTGAGCGACACACGACCATATTTCGCTTTGTGGTGCTTGCTCTATTTATTGGTGGTCTTGGTAGGTTGTCTAACATTATGGAATTTGGTTTAGTCGACAGCCAAGTTGTAGCCCCTACGATCATTGAACTTATCGTGGTGCCGCTATTAGCGCTTTGGCATAGCCGCATTATTAAAACTCATTAATTCTACCCATACCGACATAACCCTTTTACTTTGGAAAAACTATGACTTTACCAGTATTTTTACATATTGAAGCTACGCCCAATGCTAATGAAATTGAGGCCTTACAAAGCTACTCAAGCAGTGTATCCGCCATACTTCACAAACATGGCGGCATTGCTATCGCCACCTACGATGTTGAACGTTCACTTGATGGCGCTGAAAGTCCCGCGGCATTCATGGTGGTCTCGTTCCCGAGCAGAGCTGCCATTGATGATTTTTTTGCCGACAGCGCCTACCAAAGCATAGTGCCATTACGCGATTTAGGTTTTAGTCATTTAAGGTTTTATATTACCAGTGAACGTATTTAACCAATATACTTGTTACTGCTACACCACTTGTTATACCAAGTGGGTTAATAGTTCAAAAACTATAAGGAGTTCCTATGCAACGATTTTTCAAGAGCATTGATTTTGTTGAGCAACATTTATATGACAAAATTTCGGTGCATGAAGTGGCCGCCGCATCGCACTATTCTACTTATCATTTTAGTCGTATTTTTAAAGCGCTAGTGGGTGACACCCCCAAAGAGTATTTACGCAAACGCCGATTAACGGTGGCCGCCAAACGACTACTCAGTGAAGATATTGGCATATTAGCACTGGCGCTAGACTGTCAATTCGACTCACAAGAGGCCTTTACCCGTGCCTTTAAAGATTTATTTAATATAACGCCTGCACAATATCGCAAACAAAATGATCCCTTTCGGTTGTTGTACAAAGATCAATTTAGCCCGAATATGTTGCACTTTTTACAAAATGAACTGTCCATGGAACCACAAATAATTACTCGTCCAGCGATAAAACTTATTGGTATTGCTAACCAATATGACAATGCTGATCTTAGTTTACCTCGTCTGTGGTCGGCTTTTAAACCCTATAAAAATAGCATTAAAAATCGTACTAGCGATAATTCATTTGGTATTTATGAGTCATATATAGAACAGGGTGAAGAGGTTAGTTTTAGTTATGTTTGTTGCGCGGCAGTTGAAAATTTTGACTTTATTCCTCGGGGTATGACAACCAGAGAATTACCTGAGCAATTGTACGCCAAATTCATCCATAAAGGCCCTATTAGCAGCCTTGATAAAACCCTTAAATACATCTGGGGCAGTTGGCTACCTAAATCTAACTTTGACTACGTAGAAAAACCTGATTTTGAGCTTTATCCGCCCAATTACAATCTTATGGCTCCGAGTAGCGAAATGGCGTTACATATTCCCATCAAACAAAAGTAAATGGCCAAGCGAACTAACACCATTGGGGTTAATTAAGAGTAGATAATTCAATGAGAATAAATTTTCAAAAACAAAATATTAGCTTGAGTCATCTAGATTAAAGTAGCGTTGTCGCTAGTTAGAAATTACACTGTTCAATAATTTTTACTCTTTTGATATTCACTAATCAAGAATCAAAAATCAAATTGTGCCGAGGCTATTAAACTAATGATGTTATTTATCTTGATACTCAAACACCAGCCATTGAGTACCTAATGGCTTACATACTCTTAACACTAACGGCGTTATTTTGGGCTGGGAACTTTGTTCTGGGTCGTGCCATGCATTTAGTGGTATCACCCATAATCATGGCTGAACTACGATGGTTATTAGCTTTACTGCTAATTTCACCTTTTTTGCTACCAAAGCTCAACAAAAATAAAAAGCTCATTATACAACACTGGCCGTTGCTTACGTTATTATCCATACTAAGCGTTGCCTGCTTCAATACTTTTATTTACCTAGGGTTAACCATTACCACAGCAACAAATGCGACAATTTTACAGTCTATAATCCCTATCATTATGTTAATTTTATCGGCTTTTTGGCTTAAAGAATCTGTATCCAAGCAACAATGGCTAGGGGTTAGTATTTCACTTAGTGGCGTATTAATATTAGTGACTAAAGGTGAGCTATTAAACTTATTTAATTACCCGATAAGTCAGGGCGACATTTATGTATTGATTGCGGTAATTTTATGGGCAACTTACTCAGTATTATTACGCTACCGACCAAGCGAACTCGATGGCTTCACTTTTTTTGGCATCACTGTGTTAATAGGCTCAATCGTGCTATTACCCTTCTCTATCATTGAATATTACTATTATTCATCGCCGATCATTTGGCAAGATGATGCTATATTAGCCATCATTTATATGGCTATTTTCCCATCAATTCTCGCTTATATTTTTTGGAATAAAGGGATTAGTGAGTTAGGTGCCGCCAAAGCAGGCTTGTTTATTCATTTAATGCCTTGCTTTGGGCTGATACTCTCTGCAGTTTTTCTTAATGAAGAAATATTTCCTTTCCACATTGGTGGTATGCTGTTCATTTTTTGTGGTATCTACCTAGCGGTTTTCAGCAAAGCTATTTTTCTCAAATCTACAAAAAGCAAAACGACTTAAACCAAAGCGGCTTGAGCCAAAACGACTTAAAGCAAAACATAGCGGGCATGGTAGTTTAAACCTTAAAGGTATTGGCAATATCTTGTAACGATGCGGCTAGGCTTGCTTGCTCCTTGGCTGTTACAGCAATTTGATTTGCCCCTGCCGTTGTTTCCATCGACTTTTGTTCAACAGCAACCACATTTTGCGCAACATCTTGTGTCACAAGCGCTTGCTCCTCTATCGCTGTCGCAATTTGATCCGTCATCGCAAAAATGGTGTTAACCGATGTGGTAATATCTTCTAATACTAACTCAACATTTTTTGAACTTTCGACCGCCGCCACCGCTTTTTTCTGACTGGTTTCAATAACGTTAAAAGCCGCGTTAGCATCGGTTTGTAATGCAGAAATGAAACTTTCAATTTCTGCCGTAGATTCTTGAGTACGCTGAGCAAGCGTTCTTACTTCATCGGCAACAACCGCAAAACCTCGCCCCTGCTCACCCGCTCTAGCGGCTTCAATAGCCGCATTTAACGCCAGTAAATTTGTTTGCTCAGCAACCGATTTAATTACATCTACCACGCTAGTTATTTTAGTGCTACTTTCATGCAAGCTGCTAACTTTAACTGCTAAGCCGTCTATTTCAACCGCTAACACTTCTATTGAATGATAAGACTTTTGTACGATTTTCAAACCATCCGCTGCTTTTCCATCGGCTTCTTTTGCTGATATTACGGTACTTTGAGTATTCTCCGCTACTTCTTGTACTACCGCTGACAACTGCTCAATAGCGGTGGCAATTAAACCAATACCATCTTGCTGATCAAGGAGTGATTGCGAATTGTATTCACAAGTTTGCGCCGTTTCTTCTGCTGTTAAGGCTAATGTTATGCTGGAAGAAGATATATCTTTAATAACACTAGAAAACTGCATTAGTGTTTTATTAAATGACACTGATATTTGCCCTAACTCACTGTTGTCTTCAAAAGAACTATGCACGGTTAAGTCATTTTTGTGCCTAACTTGTGACATTACTGAGGTAAGATTTTTAACTCGTCCCGCCAAATCTTTAATGATGTAGATGCTAATACCCATAGCCAATATGAGTAATACCGCGCCGATTGATATATTAACGATAAGTAGCTTTAAAGCGCTAGCTTGCTTTTTTTCAACAAGCGTTAAAATATTACTCTCTAATTGATTCTCTATATTCTTCAATTGTCCTATGCGTGCCGTTGACTGAGCAAACCAATATTCTGGTTTAATATTAAAATTGCCTGACTTACTTTCGGCTATTAATCTTAACTTTTGTACTTCTTTTACTGACTCATTATCAAGTTGTTGAATAAAATATTGTTTATTTTCTTTATTAGCAAAACGATTAAAATTATTAAAATAAGTGTCTTGCTCGCTGATTAAGGTGATAAATCTAATCAGCATACCTTCAGAAAAGACATCTTTCGCAAAGGTGTTACTCAATACCGCCCTTTCAATACCCGCACGCTCTTTACCCTGTAAAAAATTATAATAAGCAATCGTTTCTTTGGTTATTAGGACATCGGTACTTAAATTGGCATTAACCACAGCAACGCTGAGTAACTGTTCATTTAACTGGGTGTAATATGTTAAAGCTTCAGCTATCAAAATGCTTTGTGAGTCTACCCGCTGGCGAATATTTACTAGTTGGGCAAGTGCTTGGTTAATCGAGGTATTTAACTGGTTAATATCTTCAAGATAAAAATCATGCTCTTGCCAAAATTGAATTTGTTGGCGACGTTTGTCATCGGTATTTTGGCGTTGGCTTTGCAATTTATTGGCAAATTTAGCACCGTTGGAACCAATATAACCGGCAGTAATACCTCGTTCTTTTTGCAGTTCATGTACTAGCTCGCTATAAACAACAGATAATTGAGTTAACGATGAAATAGTCGACATTTCATTTTTTGTATTAATACTGTGCAAAATATCAGTAATACTTAACCACAAAAATCCCAGCATGGGTAACACGAGTAAAATGAGGATTTTTTTTCGAAATGAAAGGTTGGTAAAACTCATAGCTTTCCTGATGTTTATGAATAATTATGCAAAATAATGTGATTATTATAGCAAAATGTGATTAAACCAAATAACTAAACTTTAGTCCATGCAGCTAGAAATAAATACTGTCAGCAATAAACATGACCTAGTTACTAAATTTCAGACAAAAAAAACGGTAGCAAGGCTACCGATGGTTTAGCTATGAGGAGAGCTAGAATATTCAATTATTACAACAGGCGCCCTGTCTAAGGGAACAAAACGATTATAGAGTACATGCTCTAGTTGCGCAAGCCCATTATGTAATTAAATTACATTTTTGTTGTTTAATTTCTAAATATTTTTATGAAGGGATATTTATTGAGCCATAATAAGTTGTTATTTTTTCAACTTAGTCGTGTTTTAAATCAACAAAAAACCCGCTGGTGTTTGTTGATTCACCACACATACAGTAAACTATCGGCAACTTTTCCATTATTTACCATTAGCGAATACAAGATGTCAGCAACCGATAAAAATCAACTCCCAGACACAGCGCATACTTCAGCAGACAGCACTACTCACTTTGGTTACCAAACCATTGATAAAGAAGATAAAGTGTCTATGGTTGCTGGAGTTTTTCATTCTGTTGCTAAACAATATGACATTATGAATGACTTAATGTCGTTTGGTATCCACCGCTTATGGAAACGTTTTACCATTGACGCCAGTGGCGTTCGCCCAGGTAATAAGGTTCTTGATTTAGCAGGCGGAACAGGTGACTTAACCGCCAAATTTTCACAGCTTGTTGGCAAACAAGGTAAAGTAGTGCTGGCTGATATCAATAGCTCTATGCTTAATGTTGGCCGCGACAAGCTGCGTGATAAAGGCTTAGTGCAAAACATTGATTATGTACAAGCTAATGCACAATACTTACCTTTTGAAGATAACACTTTTGATATTGTCACCATCGCTTTTGGTTTACGTAACGTTACTGACAAAGATATGGCCTTGCGCTCTATCTACCGCGTATTAAAGCCTGGCGGACGTTTGCTGGTACTAGAGTTTTCAAAACCTGAGCATGAATTGATCAATAAAGCTTATGACTTTTATTCTTTTAACATCTTACCTAAAATAGGTGAGCTAGTCGCTAAAGATAGCGATAGTTATCAATATCTTGCTGAGTCTATTCGTATGCATCCTGATCAAGAAACCTTAAAAACTATGTTAGATAATGCTGGGTTTGAGCAAACCACGTTCAAAAACCTAACGGGTGGTGTGGTTGCTTTACATAAAGGCTATAAGTTTTAATCATTATGACTGCACCCTTTGCCAAGATAAGCAAACAACTGATGTTTCCTCAAACTTTAGCAGCAAGCTTAGAGATTATTATCAATCAAGTATTGTCTTTAGGCTCCGCTAATAGCTCATTGGAAAAATTAGAGCAAAAAACCTTAACACTAACCTTAGCTGAGCTAGATTTTCCGTTGAGCTTTAGCGTCACTTCAGGTATTGACGTTAACGATAAAAACCTCTTAGTAACCTCGTTAACCGAGCGCGCTGACTGCACCATTAATACCAGCCTAAAAACGTTGCGTGAGTTACAAGCTAAACAGCAGCTAACCGATCTCATCAAACAAGACAAACTTGATGTCACTGGCGATATAAAAGTGGCACAACAATTTGCTAACTTAGCCCAAAATCTTGATATAGACTGGCAAAGCGAATTAGCTAATTACATTGGTGATGTCGCTACTCATAAGTTGGTGCAGTTAGGTAAAAAAATATCCGCTAAAATTAACTTTGCCACCACACAAATTCAAGCCGATGCCAGTGAGTATATAGTGCATGAGCAACGTTTAGTGGTGACAAAAAGTCAAATTGAGCACTTCAACCAAGAGGTTAACGACGTTAGCAAAGACGTTATGGCATTAGAAGCACGCATTGCTCGCTTAAACAAATCATCAAATAATTAATTTATTTACTCAAGAGTTAAAGGATTTAAAAAAACGTGAGCAGCATTCGTTTATATCACATTATTAAAACATTTTTGCATTATGGCCTAGATGACTTAGTGCCACGTGAAATGCTGCCTTGGTATGTCAAATTAGGGCGAGGCTCATTATTTTGGTTACGAAACCAGCATAAAGACAAAGCGCTTGCACTACGTTTTCGCTTAGCCATTGAATCCCTTGGTCCAGTATTTATTAAATTTGGACAAATGCTCTCCACCCGTCGTGACTTATTACCACCCGATTTTGCTGATGAACTGGCCTTACTACAAGACCAAGTAACCCCTTTTGAGGGCGAATTAGCCAAACAGCTCATTATTGATGCTATGGGTATTGAAACCTTTGAACAACACTTCAGTGATTTTGATTTAATTCCCCTTGCTAGCGCTTCAATCGCGCAAGTGCACACGGCAACTTTAATCGTCGATGATCACAATCACCAAAATATCGTCATTAAAGTTTTACGTCCTCATATAGGTAAAACTATTTTAGCCGATGTTAAGGTTATGTCTCGCCTAGCGAGTATTGCCGCCCGCTGGCTGCCTGATGGCAAGCGTTTAAGACCTAAAGAAGTGGTCGCAGAATACAAAAAAACTATTCTAGATGAGTTAGATCTTAACCGCGAAGCCGCCAACGCTATTCAGCTAAAGCGTAACTTTGAACAAGGCAGTGAATACGACAAAGTACTTTATGTACCTGAAATTTATAGTGAATACTGCTATAAAAACGTACTTGTTATGGAGCGTATATACGGTATAGGTGTTGCCGAAATAGACACCTTAAATCAACTAGGTGTTGATATGAAATTGCTGGCGGAGCGCGGCGTAGAAGTATTTTTCACGCAAGTATTTCGTGACAGCTTTTTTCATGCCGACATGCATCCAGGTAATGTTTTTGTCGATGCCAACAACCCTGCCGACCCGACATGGATCGCCATAGATTGCGGCATTGTTGGCACCTTAAATAGAGAAGATAAACGCTATTTAGCCGAAAATTTTGTCGCCTTTTTTAACCGCGACTATCGTAAAGTAGCACAACTGCATGTTGACTCTGGTTGGGTACCCGCGAGCACTAGCGTTGATGAATTTGAATTTGCCATTCGCACTGTCTGTGAGCCCATTTTTAACAAACCACTGGCTGAAATTTCTTTTGGCCAAGTGTTAGTAAACTTATTCAACACCGCTCGCCGCTTTAATATGGAAGTACAGCCTCAATTAGTGCTGTTACAAAAAACCTTACTTTATATCGAAGGTTTAGGGCGTCAGCTTTACCCGCAACTTGATTTATGGCAAACCGCCAAACCCTTTTTAGAGAATTGGGTAAAAGAGCAAATGGGCGTTAAAGCGGTATTTACTAAAATTAAAGAAAATCTACCATTTTGGAATGAAAAACTGCCAGAAATTCCTGATCTTGTTTACGACTATTTAAAAGCAGGTAAAGAAAGTCAGCAACACCAAGCCTTTTTATTGCAAAAAATACTGGAGCAACAAGCTAAACAAAGTAAAAACATTGTCTACAGTATTTTAGCCGTAGGTGCGCTCATTGCATCGGCACTGTTATTCAATCATTGGTAACATTTGCCTTTTAAGCAAAAGAAGCTACCTTTGTTTAGTAATCATTTATAAGTTTAATTAATTACTATGAGTTCCAACCAAACGCCGACAACGTCGGATAAACACATACTCTTGATTGATGATCAGGGTATTTTCATCAAGAGCATTTCTTCTATACTTAAAGACTGGGGCTATCAGGTTGATACCTCAACATCGCCGCTTGAGGCGCTAACGATCTTTAAAGAAAGGACTTACTTTTTAGTGATATGCGACTTGTATATGGAGAGCTTCAGCGGCTACAAGTTACTCTATCGTTTTGGTCAAGAAAGACCTGAACAGATATGCTGCTTAATGACCAGTGCTGAAAATGATGAGCCTTTGTTAAGAAAGACATTGCGTTTAGCCAACGTTAAGGGCTTAATTAAAAAGCCTGTTTGCTTTGAACAACTAAAAAAGCTACTCGAAGATGTACCTTCATTAGTACCACAAAATAACTAGTTCAAGCGCTATTTTTTAGCCTTTCTTTTTAGCGAGTTGCGCCCTCAAACTTGCCATGCCTTGTTTATTTGATTGCTCTTTATGGGCTTCAGTTTTTTTCACTTGCCCTAATTCCCAATTTAAATCGTCTTGGGGCAGTTCATGTAAAAAACGACTGGCTTCGGTACGTGACACTTCACCAAATTGACGACGCTCCCTAGCGTAAGTAAAGATTAACTCACGCTGGGCGCGGGTAATGCCCACATAACATAGACGGCGTTCTTCTTCTAAACGCACTGGGTCCCCTGCTGACATTTTATGGGGGAACAAGCCTTCTTCTACACCAGCTAAAAAGACCAGCGGAAATTCTAACCCTTTCGCGCTGTGTAAGGTCATCATTTGCACGCTGTCTTCAAATTCATCGGCTTGGGTATCGCCAGAATCTAACGCGGCGCGATCTAAAAAGGCCGCTAACGGTGTTTGAATTAATGCGTCTTCTGGGACACCGCTTTCAAGCTGACTGGCTTGGGCTTCTTCTAAATTGAAACTGCGGGCGGCGCTTATGAGTTCGTCTAAGTTTTCTAAACGGGTTTGTGCTTTTTCACCTTTTTCTTTTTGGTGGTGGGCGATCAAGCCACTTTTTTGAATCACGTGATCCATTTGCTCGTGTAGCTCTATGCCGTTACACGTTTCTTCCATTTCACCAATTAACTCGGTGAAGCCACTTAACGATGTTATGGCTCTTGGGGTTAGCGATTTATGGACAATGCTTTGCTCTACCGCTTGCCATAATGAGCTGCCGTTATCACGGGCAAGTGTGCGTAATTGTTGTACAGTTTTTTCCCCAATGGCACGGGCCGGCACATTGATTACTCGTTCCAGTGCGGCGTCATCGTGGCGGTTTAGCATTAAGCGTAAATAGGCCATGGCATTTTTTATTTCT
>MAAC01017584.1_pt1 | contig 19374 bp, 12 predicted proteins | sample 1115981 | NCBI WGS metagenome assembly MAAC01 (sample SAMN04961126, study PRJNA320927) | seawater metagenome | isolation source: sample BD02T64 sea water enriched with oil for 64 days | place: USA:Gulf of Mexico | collected 2013-07-27
CTACTCAACAGGTTCGATACTACTATTGAAAGCTGGAAAGGATTCAACCTACTAGCGTTCATTGTTATAGCTCTCAAAAAATTTAAAAAGAAAATAATAGAAAAAGTCTAAATCATTTCGATATGATAAATCTTATTGTGTTTAAATTTAATAAAATAACCCTTAAAAAGGCCCGAAGGAATATTGGACTATCTCTTTTGTTTTTCTTGCTCTCTACAACTATAAGAGCCCAAGAAGGAATCGATAGTTTAATCATTGATTCAGAAAAATTTATTTTTAGGGAATTTAATGAAACATTAGATAATATCTCTATCCTTGAACTAATGGATAAATACGATCAAATTCCGGAGGGTCTCCAAAAGGCTAGGGTCGATTTTGTTCTAAGCCATTATTACTCTTCTATATTTGATTATTCAAAGTCTCATTATTATGTCGATAAGTCCAGGGAACAATATTTCAAGTATAAAAGCTGGGGGAATTATGTTCGTGTTTCCAAAGACCTTGCGATGTCTTTAAGAGATCTAGGAAAAACCCATTTGATGGAGGAAGTCCTATTAGATGCCATAGCTATAGCGAATAAAGAAGGTGTTGGGCATTTAATATTAAAACCATTACATGAAATAGCGATCCACTATTCTTACGATCTTAATGATTCCCACAAAGCAATTGAATATGGATTGGAGTTTTTAGATACTTTAGAAAAATACGATTCCCTAGGGATTAAAAGTGAAGACTTTGTCTATGCCAAATCTGTTGATACCAATATAGTCTATTTAGAGATGGGGCGTAGTCATATAGATATCGGTCAGTTGGTTACGGGGAAAGTTTATTTGGAAAAAGCACTGGCTTTTTTTGAGAACGACTATGAAAAAAGTTTGCGCATTTATTCCCATTTGATCGACTGGTCAATAAAAAGCAAGCAAACAAATGATGCTACGATAAATTATATAAAGGAGTATCAAAATATTGTAAAAAAAAAGAGAGAGGAGGAGAAATCTAGGCTTCAGATTGTCTCTAAAGAATTAAAAACCATTGAACTATTGGAAAACAAGCTTGAAAAGGAAAGGCTTGAAAACCAATTCTTGAAAAGGCAGAGGTTAATCATTTTAATCGCTTTTTCGATTTTCTGCACACTATCCATAGTGTTAATAGTAATTTTAAAAAGATATAACAGTGTACAAAAAAAACTGAATAAAAAATTAGCTGACGAAAAAGTTCTGCTACGGAGTATTGACAGAGACAGAAACATGCATTTGTCAATAATCGCCCATGAGTTAAGAACACCGATATTTACTGCAAAAGGGTTATTAGACTTTTTTATAATTAATGTCGACTCAAATGGTGAAACTTTAAAACAAATAAAGAGTTCAATAAATTACCTTTCCTATACGATTGAAAACATTTTATCAATGCCTGTATTTAAAAACAATAAAATTGTTCAGGATGAGCTAGTTATCAAAGAATTTTATGTTATAGAGTATATCAATGAGGTAATCAACAACTACCGATATCTAGCATCCCAAAAGAGAATTAAAATTAAACTATTTGCCAAAGATATTCCCGAAGGAATAAAGGTTTTGGGTATTAAACAAAACATAGGACAGGTACTGAGCAATTTGTTGCATAACGCAATAAAATTTTCCCCTGTCAATGAAACAGTGATAATCTCCATATCAAAAATGAAATCGGCTCCCAAAACGCTCAAACTAGAGTTTTCAGTAGAGGATAATGGTCCTGGGATAAAGGAAAGCTCAAAATCTAAAATATTTCAGTATAGGAAAAAAGTTATTTTGGATAAAGAGAAAAACACTGAAAAAACTGAAGGACTAGGAATTGGGCTATACATAGTGCAAAAAATACTTAAAACACAAAATTCTTCAATCTTTATAGAGTCTACACCGGGAAATGGCGCAGTTTTTTATTTTACCCTGGAATTTGAATTGGCCCTTGATGAAGGAAAAGCTAAAAAAAAAGCCCTACGAATAGAGAATACTAGCTCAAAGCTAAATATATTAATAATAGATGATAACAAATTGAATGCATTGGTAGCGAAAAAGATTGTGGAGAACTTAAACCATGTTGGGTTTAGCTGTACAGATGAAGAAAACTTTATGCAAATAATCGAGAAAAAATCTATTGATTTAGTGATAACGGACATTAATATGCCCAAAATCAATGGATATGAAGTCTCTAAACTAGTAAAATCTTCATACAATATCCCTGTTCTTGCCCATACAGCTGTAAGTGATATATCCATGAGGGATCAATTAGTCCAAGAATCTAGATTAAATGGGATTTTGGTCAAACCCTACACAAAAAAAGATTTATCTCAGAAATTAATTGAACTCCTCCATTAAAAAAACACTTTTTACTTTTTAAGAAAAAACTTGTTTTTTAAGATAGAATGCCTTGACGGTAATTTTCCTTCAGTATAAAACTTTTCCTTTTTTTGTGCTTATTTTGATAAATAGTCGATAAATCTACTTCTATCGTTGTTACATTTTTGGTAATGCATAAGAATACATGCTAAAGCCAGTACCTAAATTTAAGAACAGAAATTCATCTTCAGATTGCGCCAATTTCTGAAGTTCATCGTGGAAATAGCGATTTCGCATACAATGTAGAATCTCATCTTCAAAAGAAACATTTTCAAAAAAACTTTGGGTCCATTTTTCAACAGATGGGCGCAGCCAGAGTTTGGCAAATGGGTTTCTGCTCAGGTTCTCATGCCGTGTTCTATAATGAGCAATCATGAAAGCTGTATCGTGACTTCTATATTCAAATTTATGAGTTTAAGGATAGTAATTCTTCCAGATAATCCCTAGTATTGGAAAGTCTGGGTACCTTATGTTGACCACCTAGTTTATCTTTATCTTTTAGCCAATCATAAAACAATCGCTCTCTAGCGCAATGTATTTTAGGTGCGTTTAAAGTAGTATTGTTATAGCGCTTTGCCTCATAATCACTATTTACATCTTGAAGCGCCTTATCCAGTATTTTCCCAAAATTTGAAAAACTTGATGGGGGTGTTTTAAATTCAATAATCCATTCATGCGCACCTTTTTCCTTTCCTTCCATAAATATTGGGGCGGCAGTATAATCCACAATCTCACTTTGGGTGAGTTTAGAAGCATTTTTTAGAGCTGTTTCGGCATTTTCAATAATCAGTTCTTCCCCAAACACATTGATATGATGTTTCGTTCGCCCTGTTACCTTAATCCGATATGGATTTACAGATGTAAAACGAACGGTGTCTCCAATTTTATAGCGCCACAAACCTGCATTGGTAGTAATAATAATAGCATAATTTTTGTCTTTCTGAACTTCGCTAAGTGGAATTACTTTCTCTTCAAGAGTACCGTAGGTATTCATTGGAATAAACTCATAGAAGATTCCATAGTCAAGCATCAATAATAGATCTTTTTCTTCATTGTGATTTTGTATGGCGAAGAACCCTTCTGAAGCATTATATGTTTCATAATATTTAAAATCGGAGCTAGGGAGCAACTTTTTATATTGATCTACATAAGGATCAAAACTCACACCGCCATGAAAATAGACCTCAAGGTTTGGCCAGATTTCAAATAGATTGTCTTTGTCTGTGGTTTCGGCCACATTGTTTAGTAATACCAACATCCAAGAGGGAACACCGGCCAAGCTTGTGACATTCTCCTTTATTGTTTCATTAACGATCGCCTGCATTTTAGTTTCCCAATCATTCATTAAAGAAACATCACTGCCAGGAGTACTGCTGTACTCCGCCCAAAAAGGCATATTGTCTATAAGGATGGCAGAAAGGTCACCAAATACGGTTCCATTCTCTTGATAGAGTTCCTTACTTCCTCCTAGCTTAAGGTTTTTTCCCACGAACATTTGAGAGCTAGGGTTGTTGTTGAGGTACATGCAGAGTAAGTCTTTGCTGGCCGCATAATGGCAGTCTTCCAAAGAATCAATACTAACAGGTATAAATTTACTTTTGGCATTCGTAGTCCCACTAGATTTTGCAAACCATTTAATTGGAGTAGGCCAAAAAATGTTACTTTCTCCTCTTCGGGTGCGCTCTATACGTTCTTCGTTTTGCTCATAAGTAGTTATTGGAACTCTATCTGCAAACTCTCTATAAGACTTGATATCTTCAAAACCATATTCCTTACCAATTTCCGTGCTTTTGGCCTTCAGAATTAGACCGTGTAATAGTTCTTCCTGTACTTCAATAGGATACTTTAGAAACAACTCAATTTGATGAATCCGTTTCTTCAAGAACCATGAGGCAATAGAATTTACTATGGGGATCGGCATATTTTTGAACTATCTTTACGCTATAAAAATAACGATTTTCTTCATATGAATTACGAGGGAGTATTAACAAAAATGCAAACTGAAGTTGGATCACCAATTCAATACTATTTGATCTTCGAAAATGATTTCTTAAACGTAAATCAATTGTTGAACAAAAAAGTTTCGATTAAATTTGTTGGCTTTAAATGTCTTAACTGTGGTTTGGCTAAAAAGATTTACCGACAGGGCTTTTGCTATGATTGTTTTTATGAAATTCCGCAAGCGGCAGATTGGATTATGCGCCCCGAATTAAGCACAGCGCATCTGGATAAGGAAGATCGGGATTTGGAATATGAGAAAAAAGTACAGTTGCAACCGCATATTGTTTATTTAGCTAATAGTAGTAATGTGAAAGTGGGAGTGACTCGTAAAACGCAGGTTCCTACCCGTTGGATTGATCAAGGAGCGCACGAGGCTATTGAAATAGTAGAAGTGCCTAATCGCTATCTCGCTGGAATTACCGAAGTGGCTTTAAAAAATCATGTAGGAGATAAAACCAATTGGCGCACCATGCTTAAAAATGATATACAGGATGAAAATTTAGTTGATTGGCGTGAAAAGCTGAAACAATTCATTCCTAAAGAAGCAGCTTCTTATTTCTTGGAAAGTAATACTGAAACGAACTTAGAGTTTCCGGTGATTCAATACCCACAGAAACCCAAAAGTCTTAACCTCCAAAAAACACCAAACTATGAAGGTGTATTAAAAGGAATCAAGGGACAGTATCTCATATTTGAGGATGACACTGTTTTTAATGTGCGAAGCAATGAAGGAAATGTTGTAGTGATTTCAGTTAACTAATTAGAAATCGTACTCCTTGAACCATGGCAATTGCAATGAGAGCAATACCAACACCTTTATATAATTTTGTTTTGCTTCCGTTGTTCTGAGATACTTTTGAACTCCATTTTCCGTAGCCATAGAGTGTAACTACTTTACCCGTGTAAATTCCTGAAAAGAAAAGTAACAACAGTGTCATAGGGCTCATGTCTGAAACCGAAAGTACATACTTGTGCGTTATTGAAATGGCCAATATCCAGAAGAGTAAGACTGGTGGGTTGGCAAATGCCAATATGAAACCAGTAAAGAACTTTGAAGGAGATTTCAAGGGCTTTTTAAATGATATTTTAGGCTTTTTAGGAAGCAAAAAGAAAATACCTATTGCGAGAAACGAGATAATAAATACCAATTGCACCCAAGGATTCCTAGTAAAAAAATCAGAAAACAACGGACTATAACAAAGTGCCAAAAAGGCCAATATGACCTCCCCTAAACCGGCTCCATAGGCGATGTACATTCCTTTGGATAAAGATTGGTTACTAGAAGTGGTTATTACAGCAATATTGGAAGCTCCCAAAGGAGCAGCCCCTAAAGCGGCAATCACTAATCCAACAATAAAATATCCTAAAGTCATAGGGTCTTAGTAGCCCCGAAAAATGAAAACTTACAAAATTAATTGCCGGTTTTTGTAGTGTCTTTCGTTTTCTTTTTTCCAAAAAGCCCTCCAAGAATGTCCTTGACCACTTCTGTTGTTGTTTCCTGAGTAGTATTTACTCCTGTTGAAGTTGTTGTTGTCGAATCTTTAGGTGTATTTCCACCAGAAATAATATCTCCTAGAATGTTAGTTCCCTTATTTAGAAGTTCTTCCTTTTGCTTTGCTACTAGTTTTTTAGTGAGCTCACTTATCGCAGCGCTTGTGTTTAAAGAGATTTTTGGGTTGGTGAAATTTCCGTTTAATCCAACGGGTAATGTTACGGTCATCGCATTAGCTTCGGAAGGATCTAATTTGGCCAATAGTTTGGTAACATTGCTTCCTAAGTATTTTGCGGGTACATCCATGGTTAAGTTATAATCGATACTTTTATCCAATCCGTGACTTCCACCAGCCGTAATTTTGATTCCTTTTACATCAAAATCAAATGGTTTTACGACTATTTTACCATCGCTAAAGGTAAGTGCCGTCCGAACGTCATTGATATTTAAATTGTTCAAATCTAAGAAAGAGAGGTTGTCTTCTAACGTCCCAAGTAGGGGAGTGTTTTCGGTATTTACTTTTGCTGAAAGAATCTGAGCGATAGCATCTCCCGCGAGTGTGCTGAGATTTGGGGTTAGGTCATCATTTAACTGTCCTTCCAATTTAATAGTAGTTGTAAGGTTACCGTCCAGCGCCTTAGCCAATGGAGCAATGTATTTTAGTAGCGCTAGTTTCCCGAAGGATTCTTCTATGTCGATTTTGTTTAAGTCGAGGTTCATTCCAAAGGTTGGAGTCTCATTTTTAGTGTCTATATTACCAGAAAATGCAATGTCTCCTCCAAATATTTTGGATGTTACATTACTTAGATTTGCTGCCTCATTTTTTATTCCAACTGTTCCTTTTGCATCGTCTAAAACTACATTATCATAAAGTACTTTTTTTGCTGTGAAATCAATGGTGGCGTCAAGAAAATCTGGAATTTTCACAGCCTTTTCTTCTGCGCTTTTTACTGCCTTTTCTTCTGAAGAATTTCCAGTTCCTTGAACATTGGATTCATCTGATGTCATAAAATCGTTCACGTTAAAGGTGTTCGAACTCACCTTAAACCTCCCCTTTAAATCTTGCTTTGCCATAATCCAAGGAATCAAATTCTGAATGTCTCCAGAGACTCTTATATCGGTTTCTCCCGTTTTGGCGTCCAATGCATCGAGCTTAATATTTCCTGGAGACATAGTAATAGCGGCATTTGAGATTTTGATTTCACTATTAAAGGCTTCATCATTATAGGTGAAATCGCTAAGTTGAGCGGTTCCATTGCTTTTAATGTTCTGGTATTGTTCATTTTCAATAGAGAGCATGTCAAAGTTTGTAACTAAATCTGCAGTAAAAACACCTGTGAGATCTTGGTTCAATTCCATAGGCAATACCTTCCCGATATTTGCCAAATTGAGTGTTCCGTTTAGGGCGAGATTGACCAAAGCGTTTTCGGTCAGGTTTTTAATACTCCCACTTAAATTGAAAATTTCATCGTCTATTTTAAAGGTCATGCCACCAACATTTAAATAGGTGTCTGGCCCAAGTCCTGTTTCATTTTTAAGCTCTGCATCGATTGAAATATTGCTAACGGCTTTTGGTAAATCCGGATATTTAAAAGAGGCATTATTACTTTTTACTTTGATGTCCATTTTCGGGATATGGTCGTCATCAATAATACCTTTTAAGCTTCCGTCTACAATAAAATTCCCGGTTGTTGTTACTTCGTCTAATTCTTTGACGTAGGTCTTAGGGATTACTGCAAGAAAGTTTTTAAAATCTGAAGAAGGTGTTTTAAAGCTGAGATCAAGCTCGTTGTTGTTCTCATTGATTTTTACAAAACCATTAAACGTAAGTGGCAAGTCATTTATCTTGGCTTCGTTCTCTAGGAAGGTATATTTTTGATTCTCCAAATCCAGTTCAAAAGTGGCATCCAACGTTAAAGGAGTATCATTTAGGTAATCAATATTTTCAATTTTTAAACTTGCCAAGGTTTCGGTTTTTGTAACCAGCTTCATTACCGCTGCCGAAAGATCTCCGGTTCCTTCATGATTGACCTCCTTTAAGATTAGAAATGTTTTTGACACTTGATCCAAATAGTTAATATGTGAGTCATTGATCACATATCTATTTAAGTCGAATTCGAAACCTTCTTTACTGGTTTCAGGTTCAGAGTCATTATTAATAGACTTGTCTTTTTTTAGGCTGATGTCGTAATTGGCATTTCCAAGAGAATCAATTTTAATATTTACAAAAGCCCCATCAAGAAATAAGGCATCCACTTTTATTGCTTCCGAAGAGTTCTTAAATAATTGTCGAATACCCATATCAAGTTTTAGTGTTTTTCCACTAACAATGGTGTCTCCTTCGAAAGGGCTATTGCTTATCACACTAAAGTTATTTATAGTAAGTGCAGCGTCTGGAAAGCTTTTAAACAAACTCAAATCGAGGTTCTGCCAAGCAACTTTGGCGTTCAGGTTTTCGTTAATGGTGCGTTTTACCATTTTCTCAATTGAACCTTTAAAAAGAAAAGGAGTCGCGATTAACAAAACGATGCTAATGACCAATAATATTCCTATTATTTTAAGTGCTTTTTTCATAATTTTTAGTCAATATTTTCGAAAGATATTTCTTCCCCAATTTTTAAGCCGAAACGTTTTCTGAAGGCAAATACGGCTAGATATAGAAAGGGTGTGTCTAAGGCCGCAACGATCACTTTAAATAGAAAACCACCAAGCAGCAAGCCACTAAATAGCGCCCAATCAATTTTTCCGAAACTACACAGCAATAGTAAAACGGTAAAGGTATCGACAAATTGTGATAAAAAAGTTGAGAAGTTATTTCGCAACCAAAGGTGTTTCCCTTTTGTGAGTCGTTTCCAAAAATGAAAGATATGTATGTCGATGTACTGCGCAAGTAAATAGGCCGTCATTGATGCTAGTACAGCAATAGCGGTGGCGCCAAAAACTTTTGAAAATAATGGATCATCTATTGGGCTCCAATCTGTTGCTGGAACTGCGTCTGCAACATATACAATGAGTAATGAAAAAAAGGAGGCAAAAATCCCAGCCGTTACAATGGCGTTTGCCTTTTTCTTTCCGTAAACCTCGCTAATTATGTCGGTGATTAGAAAAGTAATTGGGTAGGGTAAAATACCTACAGAAACTTCAAAAGTGTAAATTCCGAAGAAATCCCAATAAAAAAATTTTTGAAAAATCAAATTGGAAACAACCAAGGATGAAATGAATAACGCTCCCAAAATGAGGTAAATGCGCTGAGCGAACAATCTATCTTTTAACGTAAGTGTTGCCAAATTTTGTTTCTAATAGTGGCAAAGATAATTGGAAGTATTTTTCTTTTCCTTAATTTCGTCCTAAAGGTTAAAATTTAGGACTTTATTAAACCACTACAAAACATATATCTTTCTCTTGGGAGTAATCAGGGAAACAAGTTTGAATACCTTCAAAATACTGTGAATTTAATTTTTCAGGAGGTTGGAAGTATTCTTAAAGTCTCATCTGTATATCAGACCCCCGCAATGGGTTTTGAAGGCGATTATTTTTTGAACTGTGTGGTTTTGGTAAAAAGCACTTTGTCACCAGATAAGGTCTTGTTAAAAGTTTTGGCTATAGAAAAAAGATTAGGACGCGAACGTACTAAATCTGAAAGCTACACATCGCGACCTATCGATATTGATATTTTGATGGTTGATGATCTTGTTAAAGAATCTAAGAAGCTCACAATCCCTCATCCTGAAATTCAAAACAGAAGATTTGTACTCCAGCCGCTAGCTGAGGTAAACCCTCAATTAGAGCACCCAAAGTTGAAAGAAAGCGTGATCAAGCTCCTTGCAATGACCAAGGATGAGAGTGTTCTAGAGAAGCAGTCTAAATGGCTTCGGAATCCAAAGAAGGATTATGATTTGTCAAAGCACAATTACATAGCGATAGAAGGAAATATTGGTGCAGGAAAGACAAGTTTGGCGACTCAATTGGCTTCTGATTTCAATGCGAAATTGATTCTTGAGCGCTTTAAGGACAATCCTTTTTTGCCAAAATTTTATAAGAATCAGCAACGCTATGCTTTCCCCTTAGAGATGTCTTTTTTGGCAGATCGTTATCAGCAATTATTGGAAGATATAACCCAGTTCGACTTGTTTAAGGATTGTGTTATTGCCGATTATGATGCCTATAAGTCGCTAATTTTTGCAAAGGTTACTTTACAGGAGGAAGAGTTTAATTTGTATAAGAAACTCTTCCATTTAATGCATAAGGAATTGCCCAAGCCAGACGTTTACGTGTATCTATATCAGAATACCGAACGCTTGCTGGAAAACATCAAGAAACGAGGGCGTAAGTTTGAGCAAAGTATTGAGGCAGTATATCTTCAAAAAATCAATGATGGATATTTAGAATTCATCAAATCCCAACATAGCGACACCATAAAAATTATTGATATTTCCGAGATGGATTTTGTTGAAAGTAGAAAAGACTACTTAGAGATTTTAAGACAAATAATTCATTAATTATATATTGCAATATATAGATTATAGTATATATTATTTGAGTTTACAGAATAAATCCCAAACCACAACGCCTGCACTTACCGATATGTTTAACGAATGTTTGGTTCCATATTGTGGAATTTCAACAACTATGTCACTTTCCGAGACAACTTCTTGGGATACCCCTTTCACTTCATTGCCAAAAACAATGGCGTACTTTTTGCCTTTTTCTAAGACTACTTTTTGAAGTTCAGTCGCATTTTCTGCTTGCTCAATAGAGAGAATAGAAATATCTTCTGTTTTCAAGCTCTGAATGAGCTCTAGGGTGTTTTTGGAATACTCCCAGGCAACACTATCTGTAGCCCCTAACGCAGTTTTTTGAATATCCTTGTGCGGAGGTGTTGCCGTAATACCACAGAGGTAAACTTTATCGATTAAAAAGGCATCGGCTATGCGAAATACAGATCCAATATTATTCAGGCTTCGAATGTTATCAAGAATGATAATTATAGGCGTTTTTTCTGAAGCTTTAAATTCTGTCTGACTTTTGCGTGTAAGCTCGCTATTTTTAAGTTTTCTGTTTTTCATAATAGGAATGCTGAGGCAAAGGTAAAATCTAGCGACTCAAAATTCTAATTATCTGGTTTAAATTGTTAATAAATGGCGATAACTTAAATTCGTTCAGATTTTATAAAACAGCAACATTTCCATACTTTTACTTGTTCAGGATAACAGGAATATGGCGAAGAAAGTAACCCCTTTAATGAAGCAATATAATACGATTAAGGTAAAGTATCCTGACGCGTTATTACTGTTTCGAGTTGGCGATTTTTACGAAACTTTTGGTGAAGATGCCGTTCGTGCAGCGGGTATTTTAAATATTACACTTACAGCCAGAAATAATGGTGGAGATAATATAGAACTTGCCGGATTTCCGCACCATTCTCTAAACACCTACTTACCTAAACTGGTTATGGCTGGGTGCAGAGTTGCTATTTGCGATCAGTTAGAAGACCCTAAACAAACAAAGACGATTGTAAAAAGAGGGGTTACAGAACTGGTTACTCCTGGTGTTGCGTTGAATGACGATATTTTGCAATCGAAATCCAATAATTTTTTAGCCGCGATTCACTTCGGAAAAAAAGACCTTGGAGTCTCCTTCTTGGATGTTTCGACCGGTGAGTTTTTAACGGCTCAGGGATCGGCAGAATATATAGATAAATTGCTTCAGAATTTCAATCCTTCAGAAGTACTTTTTAGCAAGCAGAAGAGAACGTTTTTTTCAGAAACATTTGGCGATAGCTTTCATGTATTTCATCTAGAAGATTGGGTGTTTCAAACAGATTACGCCACGGAGACCCTTCAGAAGCATTTCGGCACAAAAAATTTAAAAGGTTTTGGGGTTGATCATTTGGCAGAAGGAGTCGTATCGGCAGGTGCTGCCTTGCATTATTTAGGAGAAACCCAACATAATAAACTACAGCATATCACAAAGATTTCTCGGATCGCTGAAGACGAGTATGTGTGGATGGATCGTTTTACCATTCGTAATTTAGAATTATATCATTCCAATCAACAAAACGCTGTGACCTTGTTGGATGTTATAGATAAAACCATTTCTCCAATGGGAGGACGTCTGTTAAAGCGTTGGATGGCGTTGCCGTTAAAAAATGTAGATAAGATTACAAGACGGCACGAGGTGGTGAATTATTTACTAGACAATACTGAGGTGCTGGATACGATTCAGCGTCATATTAAACACATTGGAGATTTAGAACGTTTAATTTCTAAAATTGCCACGGGAAAGATTAACCCTAGAGAGGTAATCCAGCTTAAAAATTCTTTGGAGGCGGTTATACCAGTAAAGGCTCAGGCTCTACTGGCCAAGAATGAAGCAGTGAAAACCATTGGTGAACAACTTCAAGATTGTGAATCATTACGTGAGAAGATTAAGGAAACATTGAATGAAGGAGCTCCCGTACATATTGCCAAAGGAAACGTGGTTGCCAATGGTTTTAATGAGACCTTAGATGATTTAAGAGCGATTTCTAAAGGTGGGAAGGAGTATCTGGATGCGATGGTGACTAGGGAGATTGAACGTACAGATATTAGCTCCTTAAAAATCGCATCGAATAATGTTTTTGGCTATTATATTGAAGTTAGAAACACCCATAAAGATAAGGTTCCTGAAGAGTGGATTAGGAAGCAAACACTGGTAAATGCAGAACGTTATATTACCGAAGAATTAAAAGAATACGAATCTAAGATCCTAGGAGCCGAGGAAAAAATCGCTACTCTAGAACAGGACATATTTGTAAAACTTGTAGAATGGATGCTTCAGTTTATTGGTTCTGTGCAGCAAAATGCGGGCTTAATTGCAGAATTGGATTGCCTGTGTTCTTTTGCTAGTCATGCTAAGTCTGCCAATTATACCAGACCCTTGTTTGATGAGACCTACGATTTAGATATTAAAGAAGGGCGGCATCCCGTAATTGAAAAACAGCTGCCACCAGATAGCCCTTATATCGCTAACGATGTCTTCTTAGATCGAGAGAATCAGCAGCTTATCATGATTACTGGACCAAATATGAGTGGTAAATCGGCAATATTAAGACAAACAGCTTTGATTGTACTCCTAGCTCAAATAGGAAGCTTTGTTCCAGCTAAAGCTGTTAGAATGGGTTGCGTGGATAAGATATTTACGAGAGTTGGTGCGAGTGATAATATTTCGATGGGTGAATCCACTTTTATGGTGGAAATGAATGAAACGGCAAGTATTTTGAATAACATTTCTGAACGTAGTTTGGTGCTACTCGATGAGATAGGCCGCGGAACGAGTACCTATGATGGGATTTCAATTGCCTGGGCAATTAGTGAATATTTACATGAGCATCCATCTAGGGCAAAAACCTTATTTGCTACCCATTATCACGAGATTAACGAAATGACAGAGACGTTTCCTCGTATTAAAAATTACAACGTCTCCGTAAAAGAATTAAAAGATGACGTCCTTTTTCTTCGGAAGTTAGTGCCAGGAGGTTCGCATCACAGTTTCGGAATTCACGTAGCTAAGATGGCTGGAATGCCTCAGGCTGTACTTCATCGTGCAAATAAGATATTAAAACGATTGGAAAAGTCACATTCTTCAGAAGAATTAACTGAGGAGATGAAATCTTTGTCCAAAGATGAGCTGCAGTTAAGCTTCTTTAAATTAGATGATCCATTGCTTGAAGAGCTACGTGATGAGATTTTAGATATTGATATTGATACACTTACCCCGGTAGAGGCTTTGATGAAACTCAACGAGATTAAGCGAATGTTGCAGCGCAATGCTTCGGTGAAAATTAAAAAGTAATTATCATCATATAATTTCTTAAAAAAGGTTTTGGTTTTGGTTTAAATATTTTAAATTTGCACCCGCTTTGCTATTTAAAGCAACGTTCTTTTTTTTTTGCGAAAATAGCTCAGTTGGTAGAGCGCCACCTTGCCAAGGTGGAGGTCGCGGGTTCGAATCCCGTTTTTCGCTCACTCCTTCCTCTGAAGCTTTAGCGAAAGAGGATATAAAAATTACCAATGCTGATGTGGTGGAATTGGTAGACACGCCGGACTTAAAATCCTGTGCTCTTTTGGGCGTGCGGGTTCAAGTCCCGCCATCAGTACATAGACAAACCGTAATAGACTATTTATTAGTTTATTACGGTTTTCTTGTTTCTGTTATTCCCAACTGTTTACCAACGATAGAGTGAAAGCCTTCATTTTGACATTCATTCCATAATATACTAGATTACACATAGACAAGTCAAAAAAAGAATAATAGCAAATCAAGTAAATAAGGACTGTACCCTGCTTAGAATATAGCCATTCGAAGAATCTATACATCACATTAAAATAAAACAGGGGAGTCGGGTGCTATCGTAAAGATAAGTAAAATAAGAACTTTAGTGTTTGAATCGTAGTGAGATTCAGAACGAGTAGGTCTATACTCTAGCCAAAAAAAGTTAGAGTAAAAAGTCAGAAATATATTTGAACTTATGGACAATTCGAAGGGGGTGGGGTCTAGGATTCGATTTCCATTGGATGCGGGTTGTGCTTGAATTACGTATTCTATCCCCACAACACTATCGTATAAAATTTTTACATTTATGAATTATGAAAGAAAACAGGAAAAGCCACTAACAGAAGTCCAAACAAAAGCAGTGATGAGGGGAGTAGCGGAAAGGATGGACAAGGACCCAGGGTTCAAGGAAAAAGTTATGACAACAGTGAAAGCAAACAAAAATCCAAAGCCAAAAGCATCGTTGGAACAAAACCTGAAAGTCTACAAAAAGATAGTCCAGTGGGACCAGTCTCAAGAGGAAAATCGAGGACAGGATAAACCAAAGGCAACTTTGGAACAAAAGTTAAAAGTATCTGGAAAGATAGCGGATTGGTAAATAGCACAAAGTGAAAAGAAATGAGTTTTATTTAATCTTCTAGTAAGTCTTCATCTTTACGATTTAGAGAAGCTACTACATTAATCATTTTAGAATGAATGTTTATCCTTTAGATTGATAACAGTAGAATTATTAGAATAAGTTTTCCCAATAATTCTTGATTTATTATCTGTTTCCATAATTTATTACGACTTTTCATTTCGACCCTTTAAAAAAGAAAAGCCCTCTGGAACGAGGGCTTTTTAAGTCTTTAAGAAAAACTCCCCAGTTAATACAACAAGAAGTAATAGTTCAAAGCTAGAATAAACTCTGATGTTAAAAAACAGGAAAAACCCTGTTTTTTAACATGTAATTTTTAAGTACATTCACTGGCAATTACAATGTTGATAAAGAGACAGTTATTACTTTGAATTTTGTGTAACTACTAGCTTTATTAATTTTAGTATGATGTAATTATTGTCATTGAAAAACTATTTTTTTGTCTAAACCGTCATTTTCTAAATTTAATATCCTTTCAAATATGAAAAAATTTGTTTTGTTTTCAGTTGCTATGCTATGTAGTTTCTTCTCCTATGCCCAAATTGATGCACCAGACATACCAAAAATATTTCCTGCTTCGCCCGAAGCTTCTAATCTAGGTAGGTTTGGAGAGGTTCCCGTAAATTCGGCTATTGGAATGGCAAGTTTTTCAATACCTATCCATGCCATTAAAGAACAAGGCTTTACGCTGCCCGTTTCTATTAATTATAGGCATAATGGATTAGTTGTAGATCAAATACCAGGGCATCTTGGGATGGGGTGGGGTCTAAGTGCCGGTGGGATGATCACCCGTCAAGTAAAAGGAAGACCTGATGAAGACCCATCTGGATACATAGGTGATGGAATGACAGGAGCAAACAAGGTGCTTCCATATGTTAATGGTCTACTTGACCCTACCGAACGAAATGAAATGGAATATTCTGTGGATGAAGGCCTGATAGACACTCAGCCAGATAAGTTTATTGTGAGTATTGGTAATTTAAATGCTACTTTTTATTTTGATGAGAATAGGGAGACTTTTATTATACCGGATAAGCCTTACTTGATTGAAGTAATTAATAATGACTATTCGTTTTCTTCTGGAATTAAGATTACTGATGATGTAGGCATCGAATACTATTTTCAGGAATTGGAGGAGACAAAACGAATCCCCCCTGTAAGCCTTAATGAAGTTCCAACTGCATTGCTTTATGGCTATATCTCAGGTTGGAAAATTTCTGAAATAAAATTAACAAATAATAGAAGTATCTATTTTTCGTACGATAATCAAGTACATTTTCAGCGCACAAAATCCCAAAGTTTTAAACAGAGGAAGGTTGGAACTTGTGGAAGTGGAACTTTAGGGACCGTCACGCGAGATTATGAAGTTGAATCTAAAATTATTAACGAAATAACCTTTCCAAAAGGAAAGATTGTTTTTAACAACACTATTGTATCTGTAGGATCTTCGAATAATACTAATATGAATAAGTATTTATCATATTTAAATATGATTGAGTTAAAAAACACCTCAAATGAGGTAATCTCAACTTTTAATCTTGAATATGACAATATTACTAAGACTCGAAAACTTTTAACTGATGTTAAAGTCAATAATGATACTAATAATTCTTATACTTTAGAGTATGAAGGTGTTCCACCTGATGACATACATTGGGCAAAACAAGATTTTTGGGGATATTACAACAGCAATCCTGAAAATTATTTGATAAATGATCAAAATGTTTCTGATATATATGGAAACCGAGCGCCGGACTTTTCAAAATCTGTTTTAGGATCATTAAAGAAAATAACATACCCTACTAAAGGGTATTCAGAAATTATTTATGAGTCTAATACAATTAATCCAGATAGTTCAGAGATTCCATATGATTGTCAATCGGCAACGACCAACACTCCTATTTTTAAGGAGGCACACTTAAATTGGATTGAACAAAACAATGGATCTAATTATCATTCAAATCAGGCTACTTTTATCATAGACGATTATCAATTTGTCGATTTAAACTTAAAAGTGGAAAAAATGACGGACCCTTTTGAACCCGGGGTTAGCGATGGCTCTATTTATGGTCGGGTAAAGGCTAGAGTAGAAAAGACATCTGGCAAAGAGTGGCCCTGTCAAGATGAAGATTGTTACGGTACTGTGGTCCCTCCCCATTTTCCCACGAAACTAGGCTGTGAAGGAGCTTCTGTAGTCATTGGCAGTCCAACTCACCATGAACCTGGAGAGGAAACATACAGTAGCCGTGTTAAATTGGATCCTGGTGAATATACCCTTTTTGTAGAAGCTGAGAATTTCGGAGTTGCATATGATGTTGGGGATATTTTAAGAGCAATGGCGACGGTGAGGGTTTATGAAGATGACGGGAACCCACCTCCGTTATCGGTTGAAGTTGGAGGAACTAGAGTATCCCAAATCAAGAGTTGTCCGGATAGCAACCCTAATAATTGTATTGTTAAAGAGTATGTGTATGAAACTGAAGATGGTGAAAGTCTAGGTAGCCTATTTCGTAAAAGAAATATTACTACTTATGAAATGAGTACAACGGAGACAGTCGGCGGTAATGGAACATGCTGGGGAAATTGGATAATAAACTCAAGCTCAAGTAATGTTCCATTAAGTTTTTTTATGGGGTCGCATGTTTTTTATAATAATGTAATTGAAAAATTAAATAGCAACGGGTTGTCACAAGGGTATAATAGTAAAAATTATAGCTTCTATTTACCCCAACAGTATTATTCTTTTCCTTATTTGGCGGCTGATCATATTGAATTTAAAAATGGAAAACTTTTAAAAGAAAAAATCTATTCTAACTTGGACAATTTAATAGCTGAGAATAATTATGAGTATCAGTTTTCAGCACCTCTGAATAATCCATTAAAAAAACTATATTTTTTAGCTATACAAGCAATTTCTGTTAATTATACTACTCAAGGAGGAGGAGGTAAAGTTTTTATGAATAATGTTATTGACATTGATAATAAGTTTGAATGTGATTGGTTAGCAAGTACCACTCAAAAGAGATGGGAAGATGGAAACCTTATAGAAAATACGACAACTAATTCTTACACAAACCCACAAGGACATATAAAGGAAAGCCAAATACTTGATAGTGCAGGAGATTCTCAAAAAACTGAATATACATATCCATATGAGATTAATACTGGAGTATATTACACCTTAAACGATAAAAACAGGCTTTCCACACCTGTAATTACTAAACAATATGAAAACACCAATTTATTATCCACTCAGAAAATGGTGTATCGAGATTGGGGGTCAAGTATTATCGCTCCAGAATTTATACAAACGGCCAAGTCGGGTAATTCATTAGAGGATCGATTAATATACTATGGTTATGATACCAAAGGAAATCCTCGTGAAGTTTCAAAGGCTGATGGAACAAGAATTGTCTATGTTATGGGATATGACCATGCACTTCCCGTTGCGAAAATTGAAAATGCAACCCTGAGTGACATAGACCAAAGCGACTTAAGTGCTATTTATACGGCCTCTGACACTGGTACAGAAAACGACTTACTCAATGCCTTGACTAACTTACGCAATGCTCTGCCTAATGCTCAAGTAACTACCTATACTTACGAACCTTTGATAGGAGTTAGTACCATCACTGACCCTGGAGGGTATTTAGTCAGTTACCAATATGATGAACATAATCGCCTCAAGTATGTAAAGGATAAGGACGGTAATGTTTTAAGTGAGAATGAATATAACTTCAAGAACTAACAACTAAAAAAGATAACAATGAGAAAATTACTTATATCCGTATTTGTTTTGTTGCCTTTATTAGTTATAGGACAAACGACCACCGAAAATTATGTAAAGTCTACTTCGTATCAAGATAACTTTACCCAGGCAGAGGTTGAATCCGCGAATGACCCGATCCCCGATGATCAGAAAATTGAATCTGTAACCTATTACGATGGTTTGGGAAGACCTAAACAAAATATTTCACAACGTGCTGGAGGAAATAGAGAGGATTTAATGACTCCTGTTTTTTATGATGGTTTTGGCAGGCAACCTAAAGATTATCTGCCTTACCCTAATCCAAATGTATCTAATGCTGGGGAGTATTTGGAACCACTAACGGGTTTACTAACTACCTATTATTATGATAATTTTGAAAACGCAAGAACCACAGCTATTAACCCCTATTCTGAAAAGCGGTTTGAGAATTCTCCTTTAAATAGAGTATTGGAAACTGGGGCACCTGGGAAGGATTGGGAAATTGATACTAACTCAGATGCAGACCATACGATTAAATTTGAGTATCAGGCAAATACAAACAATGAGGTTCGTGATTTTTCTGTTTCATTTTCAGGGGGAGATACCGAAGACCCAGACATCGTTTACAATGATTATTTTGCACCCAATCAAATTTATAAAACGGTAACCAAAGATGAAAATTGGATTAGTGGAGATAATCACACCACCCAAGAGTTTAAAAATAAGTTAGGTAAAGTAATTCTTAAAAGAACCTTTAACGCAGGAATTAAGCACGACACTTATTATATCTATGATGATTTTGGAA
>MAAC01014825.1_pt1 | contig 19368 bp, 16 predicted proteins | sample 1115981 | NCBI WGS metagenome assembly MAAC01 (sample SAMN04961126, study PRJNA320927) | seawater metagenome | isolation source: sample BD02T64 sea water enriched with oil for 64 days | place: USA:Gulf of Mexico | collected 2013-07-27
CCTCAAAAATTAGCATCTGATAACAAAATGCTTAGCCCTTGTGTGAGAAACTGTTGTTTAAATGAAAAAGATATTTGTCTAGGCTGTTATCGCCATTTAGATGAAATTACCGGCTGGTTAGGTTTTACTAGACTAGAAAAAATTGCTGTTTTAACATTATGTGATGAACGACGTAAAACAACGTAATATATATAAATAATAAAAAATATTTTAATGGATTAATATTGATGGAAGCACCAGAAAAAACTTTTTATGACAGCATAAGTGATCTCAATGTCTTGATCATTGACGATAATACTTTGGTGCACGATACCTTAAAAAAGACTCTGTTTGATATGGACATTCGAGAAGTTCGTTGTGCCCACAATGCTTATTACGGTTTAAAGTTATGCAGTGAAATGCATTTTCATATTGTTGTCTGCTCATTTAATGTAGAAAGTGATAAAGACGGTTTTCATTTACTTGAAGAATTAAAATTCAAAGGGCACGTTAATAAATCTACTGTGCTTATTTTCCTCAGCACACAAACAGATGAATCCTTAGTTAACGCTATTATCGAATTACAACCCGATGACTTCTGGGTTAAACCATTACAACCAATTAAAGTTCAAGCTCGTTTAAAACAAACGCTAGCGGTGAAAAGCAAACTTTTTAACCTCTATCAAGCGATTGATCAGCGAGAGTTCTCGAAAGTGGTTTATTACGCTGATCGTCATTTAAAAAATAGGGCGATGAAAGCTTTTCACCCTAATATATTGAGAATGCGGGGCGAAGCTTTATTATGCTTGCTTGAGTTTAAAGAGGCGGAAGGTTTTTTCAAAAGTCTGTTGAATAAGTACAAATATGGTTGGGTATATATTGGCTATGTTAAAGCTTTATTAAAGCAAGGTCGAATTGACGAAATAGATGAAATGTTAGCACAATTAGCTGGTAGGGCAGATACTCGGTTTGCTACTCATGATTTGCTGGCGCAATACCATATTGAAAATGAGAAATATGATCTTGCTTACGATGAAATTAAGAAGGCGACAGAGTTGTCTCCTCGTAATATTGATCGAAATAAAAAGTCGTGGGATCTTGCTCGTTTAAATCATGATTATCATGGTCAATTTCAAGCGACTAAAAACATTGCTGTTCAGGCTAAAAATTCAATTCACGACTCTCCGATATTAATGTTAAATGTTATTCGGGCAGGTATAGATTTAGCCACGACTATTACCGATGGCAGCGCGGATAACTTATTAAAACAGACTGAGCAATATATAAAGCAATTGGAAGCTAATTATGATGATGTGAGCGCATTCAAAGAGCAAATAATAGTGGTCAAAGCACGTATTTGTAATGCGCGAGATCAATCCACATTAGCTGAACGTTTAGTTGAAAACCAAGTGTCTATTAGACCCTCAGAATTGATAGAAGATAATCTCGATAAAGTGAAGGTTTACCATGAATTGGGGATGCGGGAAGAAGCTATGTTGTTATTAGAATCCATTAAAAATCAGATTACCGGCGATTCTTTAACCAGTCAAGTGGTTAACAAATATGTTGAGCAAGAAACACAAGAGCGTGCCGATATTCATTTTACCCCTAAACAATTAAATGATATAGCGGTTGAACATTTCCAAAAGAAACGTATGGAACCAGCATTAGAAGCCGTTTTGCAAGCAAATCAGTTGGCACCCAATAGTATTAAATTTGCGATTAGTTTATTGAAAATAATGAGTAAAATGAAAGAATCTGATGATTTAGATGATCAATATTTGCCATACGCTGACAAAGCATTAGCTTTATTTAATGAAAATCAATCAGAAAATAAAAATGCAGAAGTTATTGAGCAAGTGAAAAATCATTGGTTAAGTTTAATTAGCGATTAAAAAAGTTTATCTAACTTTTTTATTTAATAAACGAAATTATTTATGCGTCTCTGGGTAGGCCCTTTTCAATTGAGCGAATTAATCGAGCGGATAACCGTTCATTTACAACCGTTACTTTTTGTTCGTTTATGCTTTGCAGCAGCTTAGATTTTTGTTGAGCTAATGCCCATTCGATATGTTCGGCAACCATCGAAGAACTTGTGGGTAATTGTCTTTCAAGAGCGCTAATTATGTCAGTTTGATAATCGGCATTACCTAAACCAACTGCAATATTACGCTGCCAACATTCATAACCAATACGGCGTATAGGGGAACCAATAGTTTTGCTTAAAAACGTTTCTTCATCCCAAGAAAAAACGGTAAGCAAGTCAATATTGTCGAGTCGCTGACGAGGTTGAAAATCACCTTCATCGCTTAACTGCCCGTATTGATTCCACGGGCAAATTAACTGGCAATCATCACAGCCATAAATACGGTTGCCAATTAGCGACCTGAATTGTTCTGGTATAGCGTCACGCAACTCAATGGTTAAATATGAAATACAACGACGGGCATCAACGACATAAGGTTCAACAATGGCTTGAGTCGGACAAATTTTGATGCAAGCGACACAGCTTCCACAATGATTCTCGCTTTTTGTAGATACAGGTAAAGGGATGTCGACTAATAGCTCACCGAGAAAAAACCATGACCCCGCCTCTTTATTGATTAATAAAGAGTGTTTCCCTACCCAGCCTAAGCCCGCTTTTTCAGCTAATGGACGTTCTAAAATAGGCGCAGAATCAACAAATGGACGATAATTAAAAGGTTGGCAATATTGCTCAATTTTTTCACCCAGCTGTTTTAGCCGTTTACGCATTAATTTATGATAATCACGCCCTAGTGCATATCGGCTAATATACGCTTTATTTTTATTTTTTAACGTGTTGGCAAATTTCGCTTCTGTGGGTAAATAATCAAGTCGGGCACTGATCACACGAATAGTTTCTGGTACTAATTCATTGGCCCGAGCACGCATTAAACCATGCCTTGCCATGTAATCCATATCACCATGAAAGTTATTTCCCAGCCAGTTAGTTAATGCTTCTTCATGCTCTGATAGATCAACATCACTAAATCCTATCTCCGAAAAGCCAAGTTCTTTTCCCCAATACTTGATTTTTTCGGCTAATTCTTGATAGTTGATCATAGGAGAAGTCATCTAGGTGTATGTCAGTTATGCTTATTAATAAGTTGTTAGAAAGTTTACCACAAAGCGCTTATAGCGCGACACAAGTGCTAGAAAATGAGGAAAAAATTGGTCAATTAAAAAATATTACCATGATTGATTTGATGGAAAAAGCAGGACAAGCAGCTTTTAGACACTTGCATAGCGAGTATGCAATGCTTTCTCATATATTGGTGATTTGTGGTAAAGGCAATAATGGCGGTGATGGTTTTGTCATTGCTCGGCTAGCAGCTGAGCGAGGTATCCAGGTTACGGTCTATTTATGTGCCGAGAAAAACCAACTCAAAGGGCATGCTAAAACGATGTTTGATCGTTTAGGCAAGAACAACCTTAACATTATTGAGCAAAATGAGCGCCCATTGACAAATGAATTCCTAGGAGAGAATCAATACCAACTGATTGTAGACGCATTGTTTGGCATTGGTTTTAGCGGGCAACTACCTGAGTCACTTGAACAATTAATCACAGTGGTTAACGAACATGATGTTCCCATTTTGAGCATTGATGTGCCATCAGGTTTAGAAGCAAGTACTGGGCATGTTATTTCAAGAGCGATCATTGCTCAGCAAACCGTTACATTTATTGCGGTTAAACAAGGGTTATTAACGGGGCAGTCAGCAAACCATGTTGGTGAACTATATTTGGCTGACTTATCTTTGGGTCAATGTTTCCAGCAAAATGTCACCACTGACTTTTCAGTTCAAGGCCAACATTCACAACCGAATATGCCCTCACGAAATGCGGCGTGTCATAAAGGCAATATTGGTTTATTGCTAACTTTTGGAGGCAACCAAGGAATGCCGGGCGCAATTCGATTAGCGAGTGAAGCCGCACTTAGAACGGGAGCCGCGTTAGTCTCTGTCTATTGTCATCGAGAGAATCATCAAATGGTAGTGCATGGAAGGCCTGAGTTGATGCTCGCTTCTGCTGCAGACATGCCACTCGATGAACACCCACACTTTAAGAAAGCGAAGGTTTTATTATGTGGTCCAGGTTTAGGACAAAATCAGTGGGCGAAAGATCTTTTTACCTTAGTGGTTAATAGTAGCAAACCCTGTGTACTTGATGCCGATGCCTTATCGTTATTAGCAACAACAAACAAAAAACGTAATGATTGGGTGCTAACTCCACACGCTGGTGAAGCAGCGAAATTACTCAGTTGTACGATTGCAGAAGTGGAGCGGAACCGCTTTAGCGCGGTCAAGAAAATTGTTGAAAAATATGGCGGAATTTGTGTACTAAAAGGCGCGGGCAGCTTAATTGCGAATGGTGAAAATAATTGGATCAATACCAGTGGCAATTCAGGAATGGCAACCGCTGGCATGGGTGATGTATTATCAGGTATAATCGCCGCATTATTAATGCAATTAGCCAAACCTATTGATGCAGTGCGCTTAGCAGTTCAACTTCACGGCCAAGCGGCAGATATCATCAAAGATAGACAAGGTGAAGTCGGTATGTTGGCGAGTGATTTATTATCAGAGCTACCTTACTTATTAAATCAGGATAATAGATAATCATCATGAGTAAAAATACAGCTGAAATATTTTGTTCATTTCAACTAATCGACGAACAAGCTACGGTTGCTATGGGGAAGAAGCTGGCTACCGTTGTTCAGCATGACCTAAACAAGGGGATTGTTGTCTATTTAAATGGTGACTTAGGGGCAGGAAAAACCACTTTAACACGTGGATTTGTTCAGGGAATGGGGCATAGTGGCAATGTAAAAAGTCCAACTTATACCCTTGTTGAACCCTATGAGTTAAATGATTGGAACATTTACCACTTTGATTTATATCGACTTGCTGACCCCGAAGAGTTAGAGTTTATCGGCATTCGTGATTATTTTAACGATAATTGCTGTTGTTTTATTGAGTGGCCAGAAAAAGGTGCCGGACTATTGGCTAATGCAGATGTTACCATTAATATGGCATATGATGATGAAGAACGAATCATTGAGTTGCACGCTCATAGTTCATTAGGAAAACAGTTGTTAAGTTTTTTAGCTTAAAATGGCTGTTGTTTAAGAGGTGAAGTAGATGACACAAGGCGTTATCAATCGATTAATCTTAGCGATGATCATTGTTGCTTTCGCGACGACCAATATTGTTCAAGCGACGACACAGCCACTGAATAGTATTGACGGAGTTCGTGTTTGGCCTGCGCCTGAAAATACCCGCATTGTTTTTGATTTAAAAACGACACCTGATTACAGCTATTTCAGCTTGTCCAACCCTAATCGCCTAGTGGTTGACTTTAACAGTACACAAAATATAGTTGCACTCGAAGCATTAGCGAATAAAGATAAACGAATTAAAAAAATACGTACATCCAAAGCGAAATCAAAGGGAGGGACTCGGTTAGTACTTGAATTAAAAGAAAACTATAAACTTAATGTTTTTCCGTTACCTCCGGCGGGACAATATGGTAACCGCTTAGTAGTCGATTTATTTGATAATACTCGACCAAGTCAGCAAGTCACTTTACCAAAGAATGATAAAAGGGATATTGTTGTAGCTATTGTTGCCGGTCATGGTGGTGATGACCCCGGCTCGATTGGTGCAAAAGGAAGTTATGAAAAGCACATTACCTTAAAGATAGCAAAAAAGCTGCAGCGCTTAATCGATAAACAAGCAGGTTTGAAAGCGGTAATGATTAGGAGTGGTGACTATTACGTAAATCATAATCGCAAACCCCAGTTAGCACGTAAAAATAAAGCAGATTTACTCATTTCTATCCACGCGGATGCCTATACCACCCCACAACCCAGTGGTGCTTCTGTTCTAGTGCAATCAACCCGTCGAGCAAATTCAGAATTTACCCGTTTGATTGCTAATCGACAAAAAGAGTCAGAATTGCTTGGTGGTGCTGGGAATACCATTAAAAAAACCAAAGATAAAAACTTGGCGATTACCCTTGCCGATATGACAAAAGAATACACGATGGCGAGTAGTTATTCTTTTGCTGAGCATGCCATCGCCCAGTTGAAAAAAGTAACTAAATTACATAAGAAAAAACCAGAAGGTTTGAGTTTAGCGGTATTAAAGTCATCTGATATTCCATCGGTATTAATCGAGACCGGCTTTATTTCTAACCCACGAGAAGAAAAAAACTTAAATAGCTCTGCACATCAGCAAAAGTTAGCTAAAGCTATTTATCAAGCAATCGATGATTATTTTAGCGCAAACCCACCTGATGGTAGCCTATATGCTGCGACGAAAATAAGAAAACACAAAATATCATCTGGGGAATCTTTGTCGGTAGTCGCTCAGCGATATAATGTTTCGGTGGGTCAACTAATTGTTGCCAATAACTTGAAATCCAATGTTGTTCAAATTGGTCAAACATTAAAAATCCCTCGTGCCAATTAACTTTTTATAAATCAATTACTTCAATATGACCATAGAAATTCTTCCCGCTCGTCTTGCTAACCAAATCGCCGCTGGTGAAGTGGTAGAACGCCCAGCCTCTGTTGTAAAGGAGCTGGTTGAAAATAGTCTAGACGCTGGCGCTACTTCGCTTAAAATAGATATCGAAAAAGGCGGCGCTAAACGTATTCGCATCAGTGATAATGGCTCAGGTATTGCCAAAGAAGAATTAGCCCTCGCTTTAAGTCGTCATGCTACTAGTAAAATTAAAAATTTAAAGGATCTTGAGGGGATATGCTCATTAGGCTTTCGCGGAGAAGCGCTGGCCAGTATCAGTTCAGTAGCACGTTTAACGTTAGCCTCAAAACCTAAAGAGCAAGAGAGAGCATGGCAAGCGAGTGCACAAGGGCGTGATATGGAAGTCACCATAGAACCCGCAGCGCATCCTGATGGCACAACCATTGATGTCGTTGATTTGTTTTTTAATACTCCGGCGCGCCGAAAATTTATGCGCACTGAAAAAACAGAATTTAGTCATATTGAAGAGGTGATCAAACGCATTGCACTGGCACGTTTTGATGTTGGTATTGTTTTAACACATAACGCAAAAATTATCCGTCAATACCGTGTTGCCACTACCGCTGCACAAAAAGCTAAACGTGTCGCTCAAGTTTGTGGTCAAGCGTTTATCGATAATGCTTTAGAAGTAGAATGCCAACATGAGGGCTTAACTTTTCATGGCTGGTTGGCAAAACCCAGTTTTAGCCGTAATCAAAACGATTTATGTTATAGCTATGTCAATGGTAGAATGATGCGTGATAAATTAATCAACCATGCTATTCGTCAGTCATATCATGAGATGCTGCCGGCAAATACCTATCCTGCCTTTGTATTATTTCTTACGCTTGATGTTCGAGAAGTCGATGTAAATGTACATCCGGCTAAACACGAAGTGCGCTTTCATCAAGGTCGTTATATTCATGATTTCATTTATTCAGTCTGTCACCGTGCGTTGATCGAAAATAGTGAAAATAGCAATCATCATGAACAGCAAGTTTCAATATCAGCTGTTAATTATCAGCAACAACAAAGTGCAGCGGTTGCCCAAGCGCAAGAGCAATTACAAGACTATGTTGCCCCGTTAAAATCCGTTGATTACCGTGACAATCAGTCAAGTGGTAATGGTACTTCTTTTGGTAGACAAAGTGGTCTCTCTTCGCGAGCTAATCCTGTATCAGCAACGTCAAGCCAAGCTTACCAATCTTTAATGACACCAGTCATTGAGCCTAAAACGGATGACAATGAAATTGTTCAGCATGATTTTTCCGAGCAATCGTCAAGTCCTTTGCAATTTGTTGAGCCTAGCTATGCACTGTATTTTGAGCACACTAAACCCAGGCTTATTGCCTTATCATGGTTAGAAGAAGCCATTGAGTTGAACCATATTGTTAAGCAATGGGATAAAGGCTTAACTAGCCAGCCTTTGTTGTTACCTATTAAGCTACAATTATCTTCAGAAGATTTGGCGTTTATTTTTAAGTATTTAAGCGAATTTGAGAAGCTCGGCATTGTTGTTCAACAATTAAATCAAAGTTCACTTCAGATCCGAGAATACCCAGCATTGTTGCGTAACCAAGACGTTAACCACAGTTTTAACCTATTACTTTCATCAATCAAAGTCGCAGCAAGCAAAACGCAAGCAGCAGGTGAAACTTTACAGGCAAATGACTGGCAACGAAGTATTGTAAACTTGCTAGTGACTCATAAATTGGCTGATAAAACCTATGATCAAGATATTGTTGCTGAGTTATACCGGCAGTTATTGCTGCTCTATCCGGCAACAATTAAAAATGAATTGGCCTTGAATTCAGCGACAATAGACCTTACATCTGCGATAGCACAATTGAAATGAAACCTTATGTCATCGCTATCAAATAACGAACAAAACTTAGACACTGAGCAGGAAGATGTGAAGCTGCCCCCTGTGATCTGTTTAATGGGGCCTACCGCGTCAGGAAAAACTGCCTTAGCTTTTGAACTCTTTGATCACTTACCTTGTGACATTATTAGTGTTGATTCTGCCTTAGTTTATCGAGATATGAATATTGGTACTGCGAAACCAACGGCTGCTGAATTGGAAAAATATCCCCATCGTTTAATTGATATCAGGGATGCGAGCGAAAGTTATTCAGCGGCAGATTTTTGCCAAGATGCCTTGCAAGAAATTGCTAATATTAGAGCGAAAGGACGTATACCATTGTTAGTTGGTGGTACTATGATGTACTTTAAAAGCTTAATTGAAGGTATTTCACCACTACCTGAAGCGGATAGCCAAGTGCGACAATTAATTGACCAACAAGCAAAAGAGCAAGGTTGGCAAGTATTACATCAAGAGTTGTCTAAGATAGACCCGAAAGCAGGCAAACGCATTCATCAAAATGATCCGCAGCGTATTACTCGAGCATTAGAAGTTTTTCGTATAACAGGAAACACTTTGTCACAATTAACCGAGATAAAAGGTGATAGATTAGCAGGTGATGTTTTACAATTTGCTATTGCACCAAAAGAACGTAGTGTACTTCATGAGCGAATAGCCTTACGTTTTGAGCAAATGATGTCTCAAAATTTTGAACAAGAAGTGACTAACTTGATAGCTCGAGAAGACCTGCATCAAGATTTACCATCAATTCGTTGTGTTGGCTACCGACAGATGTGGCAACATCTTCACGGTGAATATGACCGAGAAGAAATGGTTTTTAAAGGTATATGTGCAACAAGACAGTTGGCTAAAAGGCAGTTAACTTGGTTAAGGAATTGGCCAGACTTGCAATGGCTTGATATGGAAAATGAAAATAATTTACAACAAATTTTAACTGCGGTAAGCAAACTTTAAACATTGGTGTATAATTAAATTAATTAGATAGTAAACAAAGAGTTTGTTTACTAATATAAAAAAAGCAGTATAAAAATTCGTTCAATTTGAACACTTAGTTTCACTAAAAATAAAAAAGGGGCCAAATAATGGCAAAGGGGCAATCTTTACAAGACCCATTTTTGAATGCGCTACGTCGTGATCGCATTCCAGTAGCAATATATTTAGTAAATGGCATTAAACTACAAGGACAAGTAGAGTCATTTGATCAGTTTGTTATCTTGTTAAAAAATACCGTCAGTCAAATGGTGTATAAACATGCTATTTCAACGGTTGTACCAGCGCGAGCGGTGAATACAGCACCACCACCGAACCAAGCTGGTTTTAATCAATCGATGGATTCTGAAGATTAATGATCTTAACTTGTATTGTTAGGAGTCGCTCATTTGTTTGATCGTTTTCAAGCAGGTGAGCAGGCGATACTTGTTCATATAGATTTTCCTGATGAAAGTGCCAGAGAAGACTTACAAGAATTTGAAATGCTTGTAGATTCTGCTGGCATTACTGCGTTAAATATCGTCACTGGAAAGCGTAATACCCCTCATAGCAAATTTTTTGTTGGCAGTGGTAAAGCGCAAGAAATTGCGGATGCAGTGAATCTTTATGAAGCTAATGTCATTTTATTTAATCATAGCTTATCGCCTTCTCAAGAGAAAAATATTGAAGCATTATGTCAATGCCGAGTGGTTGACCGCACGACACTGATTTTAGATATTTTTGCTCAACGTGCGCGGACCCATGAGGGCAAGTTGCAGGTAGAACTGGCGCAGTTAAAACATATGAGCACCCGTTTGATCCGCGGCTGGACTCACCTTGAAAGACAAAAAGGGGGTATTGGTTTACGTGGCCCCGGAGAAACTCAACTAGAAACCGATCGGCGTTTGCTTCGTGAACGCATGGTCAGTATTCGTAAACGTTTAGAAAGAGTTGAAAAGCAGCGTCAACAGGGACGACGAGCAAGAAATCGCGCAGAAATACCGACAATTTCATTAGTAGGTTATACCAATGCGGGTAAGTCGACCTTGTTTAATTGTATCACTCAGGCTGATGTTTATGCGGCTGACCAATTATTTGCCACCCTTGACCCGACTTTAAGGAAGATAGAGATTGAAGACGTTGGTCGAGCGATATTGGCAGACACCGTAGGTTTTATTCGTCATTTACCGCATGATTTAGTGGCCGCTTTTAAAGCGACATTAACAGAAACACGTGAAGCCGAATTATTATTGCACGTCATTGATATTGCTGATGAACGTCGTAGTGAAAATATTGAGCAAGTTCAAGAAGTATTAAATGAAATAGAAGCGGGAGAAGTACCACAACTGCTGATATGCAATAAAATTGACATGCTTGAAGATGTTGAACCACGTATTGATCGTGATGATACTGGCTTGCCAATTAGGGTCTGGCTTTCAGCTCAACAAGGCATTGGTATTGAGCTATTATTTACTGCGTTAGCAGAGCGTCTTGGTAAAGAAATTGTCAGGCATAGATTAAAGATACCACCGAGTTACGGTAAATTGCGCGGGGTTTTGTATCAGTTAAATTGCATCGCTGATGAGCAATATGATGAGCAAGGCAACTGTTTACTTAACGTGAAATTGCCGATACGAGAATGGAATCGATTAATAAAACAAGATGAAGCAGTGATCGAAAGCTTTATCGAAAGTTAACAGACTGATATATTACACCTATGTGTGACTTATTATGTCAATTTTCAATTTTTAGTTTGAATAACGGAGAGCATCATGGCTTGGAATGAACCGGGGAAAGACGATAAAGATCCCTGGAAAAATAAAGGTGGCAATAACCAAGGTCCACCAGATTTAGATGATTTGTTGAAAGATCTTGGCAACAAAGTTGGCGGAATTTTTGGTGGTAAATCTTCAGGTGGCGGCAAAGGAAAAAGCTTTTCGTCGGTAGGTATAGGCTTAGCACTCGTTGTAGCCATCTTAGTTTACGGTTTTAGTGGTTTTTATACTATTAAAGAAGCGGAACAAGGCATTGTTTTACGTTTTGGCCAATATTCTGGCGTCGTAGAGCCAGGTTTACGATGGAAGTGGACGTTTGTTGACCGCATTATACCGGTTGATATTCAAACAACACGTGATCTTCCTTCCGCAGGTTTTATGCTGACTCAAGATGAGAACGTGGTGCGTGTTGAAATGCAAATTCAATATCGTGTTGTAAATCCAAGAGATTATGTTTTTAATGTCACCAACGCCGACGACAGTTTAAGTCAGTCACTCGATAGTGCGCTACGTTTTGTGGTTGGTCACGAAAATATGGATGAAATTTTAACCAGTGGACGTGAAAATGTGCGCCAATCAGTGTGGGCTGAATTAGAAAAAATCATTGCCCCATACAACTTAGGGTTAATCATTGTTGACGTTAACTTTAAAGATGCACGTCCTCCAGAAGAGGTGAAAGATGCCTTTGATGATGCCATTGCTGCCCAAGAAGATGAAATTCGTTATTTACGTGAAGCAGAAGCATATGCACGTGGTATTGAGCCAAGAGCACGTGGTCGTGTTAAGCGTATGGAACAAGAAGCGCTTGCCTATAAAGAACAAACCGTTTTAGATGCACAAGGTAAAGTGGCGCGTTTTAACAAGATTTTACCTGAGTATCAAGCTGCACCTGAAGTCACTCGTCAGCGGATGTATATTGCGACCATGGAAAAAGTTTACAGTAATACCAGTAAAGTGATGGTGGATGTTGAAGGAGGCAATAACATGATGTATTTGCCACTCGATAAAATTATTCAACAACAAGGGGCAACTCAACGCGTTTTGCCGAGATCAGATACTAGTATAAATTCTTCTTCGAATACCAGCAATACAGCACCATCGATTGTAGGTCGTTCTGATCGTTTTAATAGTGGGAGAAACTAAGCGATGAAAAACTTTACCCTTGCTCTGGTTACTGTACTATTTATGTTAACTGTTTCATCGATGTTTATTGTTTTTGAAGGCCAACGTGCCATTGTTTTTCAATTTTCAAAAATTAAACGTGACGGTGATACCGGCAGTATGAAAATATATCCACCAGGTTTGCATTTTAAAATTCCTTTTATCGAGTCGGTTAAAAAATTGGATGCTCGTATTCAAACGTTAGATGAAGCACCGGATCGCTTTGTAACTTCAGAGAAGAAAGATTTAATGGTCGACTCGTTTGTAAAATGGCGTATCTCCGATTTTTCGACTTATTACTTACGTACTTCAGGCTCTACTGAAAATGCACGTGCGTTGTTAAAACAGAAAGTGAATAACGGTTTAAGAACCGAATTTGGTAATCGTACCATTAAAGAAATCGTTTCTGGTGACCGCGCTTCAGTTATGGCTGATACGCTAGAAAGTGCCGAAAGTAGTAAAGAAGATTTAGGTATTGAAGTTATTGATGTACGTATCAAGGCAATTAATTTACCGACAGAAGTCAGTAATTCAATTTATGAACGTATGCGTGCTGAACGTACCGCGGTAGCTAAAGAGCATAGATCTCAAGGTCAGGAGCAATCAGAAATCATTCGCGCAACTATTGATGCAAAAGTGACGGTGATGTTAGCAACGGCGCAGAAGAATGCCTTTGAAGTGCGTGGTGATGGTGATGCAACGGCGGCTAAGGTTTATGCGGATTCTTATAAACAAGATGCAGAGTTTTTTAGTTTTTTCCGAAGCTTAGAGGCGTATGAAAACAGCTTTAGTAGTAAAAGTGATATTTTGGTCGTTAAGCCAGATAATGATTTTTTCCACTATCTAAAAGACAGTACTAAAGCTAAAAAGTAACTTAGTAAAAATGACATAAAGCCATGACAGATCTAAGATCAGTCATGGCTTTTATGTACAGGAAGTAGGGTATGTCACGATCACATGGATGTGAATGAGTGACGATGTACAGGAAGTAGGGGTTTCACGATCACATGGCCGCTCTAATACATCCTTGTATTCACGGCATTAGTCCATCCCTGCACGTCGATGTGAATAAGTGACTATGTATAAGGCTTCAAATATGTCAGTTGAATTATTTATTACCGCAATCGCATTAGCTTTAATCATTGAGGGCTTAATTCCTGCATTATTTCCAAATAAATGGCGAGCTTATGTATTGAAACTCGCAGAAGAAACGCCTCAATCAATTCGTTCTATTGGTATAATGATTATCGCCATCGGATTAGTAACGCTCTGGTTAATTGATTAAATTTCGCCCCCTAAATTTGCAGCTACTTTTCTTCATTGCTAAGTTATTCTCTTTCTTTGATATTTTTGAAATCGTTTGAAGATCCAACAATAATAGCTTGGAGTCATTATTATAATTTGATAGAATCCCCGCCTAATTTTCTTACCGATATGTGAACATGGGTAAAAACGTCGTAGTTCTTGGCACTCAATGGGGTGACGAAGGCAAAGGTAAAGTAGTTGACTTACTTACAGATACAGCTAAATACGTAGTACGCTATCAAGGTGGCCACAATGCAGGTCATACACTAGTTATAAACGGTGAAAAAACTGTTTTACATCTTATACCATCAGGAGTTTTACGTGAAAATGTAAAATGCTTAATTGGTAATGGTGTTGTACTTTGTCCTAAAGCCTTAATGACTGAAATCAAAATGTTAGAAGAGCGTGGTGTTCCCGTTCGTGAACGTTTATTGATCAGTGATGCTTGTCCACTAATTCTTCCTTACCATAATGCCTTAGATGCAGCGCGAGAAAAAGCGCGTGGTAGTAAAGCTATTGGTACTACAGGCCGTGGTATTGGTCCAGCTTACGAAGATAAAGTCGCTCGCCGTGGTCTTCGTGTTGGTGATTTATTCAATGCAGAAACGTTTGCAGCTAAACTGAAAGAAATTATGGAATATCATAATTTTACTTTAGTTAACTATTATAAAGTTGAAGCGGTAAGTTACGAAGAAGTATTGGCTGATGCATTATCGGTGCGTGATATTATCATTGATATGGTCGCAGACATTGCTGAATTACTTGACCAAGCACGTATCGCCGGTGAAAAAATCATGTTTGAAGGTGCTCAAGGTACTTTACTTGATATCGATCACGGTACTTACCCTTACGTTACTTCTTCAAATACAACAGCAGGTGGTGTATCTACTGGTTGTGGTTTTGGCCCACGTAATATTGATTATGTTTTAGGTATCACTAAAGCCTATACAACACGTGTTGGCTCGGGTCCTTTTCCTACTGAATTAGATGATGAAATTGGTAATCATTTAGGTACAGTTGGCCATGAATTTGGTGCTACTACTGGTCGTGAGCGTCGTTGTGGCTGGTTTGATGCCGTTGCCATGCATAGAGCTGTTCAAGTAAACAGCGTTTCAGGTTTTTGTTTGACTAAACTTGATGTGTTAGATGGTTTAGCAGAGTTAAAAATTTGTACCGGTTATAAAACTCAGTCAGGTGAAATCATCACTGTACCGCCAACAGCTGCGGAAGGTTATGAAGAGATCACTCCAGTATACGAATCAATGCCTGGGTGGTCAGAAAAAACTTTTGGTGCAACAACCATTGAACAGTTACCTGCCAATGCTATTGCTTATATCAAACGTATCGAAGAAGTGACTGGCGTGCCAGTTGATATTGTTTCGACGGGTCCTGACCGTAATGAAACTATTATTCTGGTCAATCCATTCTCAGAATAAGATTTAAATATTCACTTCGATAAAAAACCACCGGCTCAGGTGGTTTTTTTATACCTATTTTTTGTTCTATATAACTAATGCTGATTTCAGTCATTAATAAATAATTCAGTAATTTGCGAATTTGTTAAAAAATTAATGGTGTAATATTTCTGATAATATAATCGTAAAAGCATTATTATCACTAATAATCAATGCCTTACATGAAAATTCAAATCATTTTTGTACTATAACTTTCCTTTATAGCAATTGTTTAAAATTGAATAGTCAATATTTACACTATTTATAGGTGCTCAATATTTTAAATGTTAGTCTATATGGGCTCTACAGCTGGTTTGACAAGTAATTAACGGCTTGCAAAATCATAGCGCTATGAAATAGTATATAAATTAAATGTTTATAAAAACCAATTGAAGTATAACTTCTTCGTATAATAAAACGCACTAGGACTTCCCATGACTGACTTACGCCAACAAGCACTTGATTATCATCAATTCCCAACTCCAGGAAAAATTAGTGTAGAACTTACCACCTCGGCAGAAACTAGCCAGGACCTTTCATTGGCTTATAGTCCTGGAGTGGCAGAGCCATGTCGTGAAATAGCAGCTGACCCAGAAAATGTTTATAAATATACCGGTAAAGGTAATACTGTTGTTGTGATAAGTAACGGTACTGCAGTATTAGGTCTAGGTAATATTGGTCCTATGGCATCAAAACCCGTTATGGAAGGTAAGTCATTACTGTTTAAACGTTTTGCAAATATTGATTCGTTTGATATTGAAGTAAAACACCAAACCGTTGAAGAATTTGTTAATACCGTGGCAAACATAGCCGACAGCTTTGGTGGCATTAATTTAGAAGACATAAAAGCGCCAGAATGTTTTGCCATTGAAAAAGCGTTAATTGAGCGTTGTAAAATCCCCGTTTTTCATGATGATCAACATGGAACTGCTATCGTAACAGCTGCAGGCATGATGAATGCACTAGATATACAAGGTAAAGATATCAAACACGCTAATATCGTTTGTTTAGGTGCCGGTGCGGCAGCAATTGCTTGCATGGAGTTATTAATTAAATGTGGTGCTCAGCGTGAGAAAATTTACATGCTTGACTCAAAAGGCGTTGTTCATACTCGTCGTGATGATTTGAATGAATATAAAAAACTCTTTGCCAACAATACCGATAAACGCACTTTAGATGATGCAATTGAAGGTGCGGATGTATTTGTTGGTGTTTCGGGCCCGAACTTATTGAATCAAGAGCAAGTTAAACTTATGGCAGATAAGCCGGTAATATTTGCCTGTTCAAATCCCGATCCTGAGATTAAACCAGAACTTGCCTTAGCAACCCGTGATGACTTAATTTTTGCAACAGGCCGCTCAGATTACCCTAACCAAGTGAACAATGTGCTTTGTTTCCCATTCATTTTCCGTGGTGCTTTAGATGTTCGCGCTAGAAAAATTAATGATGAAATGAAAATTGCTGCCGTACATGCAATCCGAGAATTAGCGAAAGAACCAGTAACCAAAGAAGTGTTAGTAGCAACTAATGAAAAAAGTTTGGAATTTGGTAAAGATTATATAATACCAAAGCCGATGGATTCACGTTTGTATAGTCGAGTAGCAAAAGCTGTGGCTCAAGCGGCGGTAGATTCCGGCGTAGCAGCATTGGCAATGCCAGAAAACTATATGGAATAATCGAAGAAGATCACGCAGAGGGGAGAGTGGTAATCTCTCCTCTTTATGTACAGGAAGTACGGTATATCGCGGTTACATGGATGTAATGGAGCGTGTATGTACAGGAAGTACGGTATATCGCGGTTACATGGATGTAATGGAGCGTGTATTAACTAAGTATTACTCTTCTTCTTCACACTCATACTGACTAAAGTCAGTGACACCTTGAGCTTCAAGTGCTTTTCTGACACTGGCAGGAAGTTTCTGCACATTATCTTTAGCAAGATCTTCGTCATCCGGTAAAGGTTGCCCGGTAAAAGCATGCAAGAAAGCTTCGCATAACAATTCACTATTGGTTGCATGACGTAGATTATTTACTTGGCGTCTAGTGCGTTCATCAGTTAAAACCTTAAGCACCCGCAAAGGAATAGAAACGGTAATTTTTTTTACTTGTTCACTTTTTTTACCGTGCTCGGCGTATGGGTTGATATATTCGCCATTCCATTGTGCCATGGATTACCTCTAGTTACTGTTTGTTGTCGACTTTTATGCTTAAATCAAAATATATAGTTTGCAACAATTGTTGTTGCAACGAGAGGTTAGATTTTACTGGTTGTCAGCGCTGAGTCAATAACGAATGTGTAGAAGTTTAGATGTCTAAAGTTCTTGACCCTTATATTTAAAACATTTAGACTTTTGGACGTCCAAACATCTATTTGATTTTATCGTTTAATTTACTATCAAAACTGGAGAGCATGATGGCAGATAAAAAAATCGCCACCCTTGCCGTACGAGCAGGCATAAATTCTGATAAACACCATGGTGCTGTTATTCCAGCCATTCATTTGTCTAGCACTTATGCGTTAAAAGGCTTTAATGAAAAACGTCAGTTTGATTATTCTCGAACTGGCAATCCAACTCGAGCAACTTTTGCGCAGGCGATAGCTGATTTAGAACAAGGTGCGGTAGGAATTGTCACCAGTACTGGTATGTCAGCCGTACATTTGCTTTGTCAGTTGTTATCGACAAAAGACACCGTAATTATTCCACATGATTGTTATGGTGGTAGTTATCGTTTATTTACCCATTTAGCAAAACGTGGTCAATTTACCTTAATTGTTGTTGACCAAAATGATGAGGCAGCGTTTGAACAAGCGCTTGCTAGCCAACCTAAGTTGGTCTTATTAGAAAGCCCAAGCAATCCATTATTACGCTTAGTAGATATTGAAAAACTCACGCAATTGAGCCATCAAGTGGGCGCATTAGTTGCAGTTGATAATACTTTTCTTTCTCCAGCCTTGCAGCAGCCGCTGTTATTAGGGGCTGATATTGTTTTCCATTCAACCACTAAATATATCAATGGTCACAGTGATGTTGTTGGTGGGGTTTTGGTCACCAAAGAGCAAAAATTAGGTGAAGAACTTGCTTGGTGGGCTAATTGTATTGGTATCACTGGTTCACCTTTTGATAGTTACTTAGCATTACGCGGTTTAAAAACATTGCCTATTCGTATGAAACAACATCAAGAAAATGCCAATGCTGTCGCTAAATTTTTAAAAAATCATGAGGCGATTACAGCGGTTTATTACCCTGGTTTTGTTGATCATCCCGGCCATGATATTGCTAAACGCCAACAAAGTGATTTTGGTGCGATGATGAGTTTTGAAGTAAAAGGTGGAGTAGAAGCGGTTAAAGTATTATTTGATAATCTTGAGTTATTTACGTTAGCCCAGTCATTAGGAGGCGTGGAAAGTTTAATCAGTCATCCGTCAACAATGACTCACGCCGGAATGGAACTTGAAGCACAAATTGAAGCAGGTATTACCCAATCATTAGTGCGAATTTCTGTCGGTATTGAAGATGTTGAAGATATTGTTGCCGATTTATCAGCAGGCTTATCGGCTAGCCAGAACCTATAAAACTAGAAATTAGTAGCAGAGTAAACGAGTAGATCATGAACCAATCAAATGTAATCGAACAATTATCACCAAACGTCAACCAACTCGCTAAGCACGCTATTCATGTGCATAAATTTGGTGGTAGTTCGTTGGCTTCGGCTCAGTGCATTGAAAGGGTTATTGATATTATTCGTCAGCACTGTCAATTAACAGATGTCGTGGTAGTTTCCGCCAATGGTGGTACTACCGATGCACTATTCTCACTGTATCAGCAAGCCTTGGATGGCTCTAAAGAGCTAAAAAGTACGTGTGCTGAACTTAAAAATATGCAGGCAGCATTAATCGAACAGCTACTTTCTCCGCAACATGCACAACCATTACAGCAACAATTAGCTAAAGACATTACCCAGCTTGAGTTATGGTTAACTACTGAGCCTACCAAATATCAAGCAGATATTTTAGCGTTTGGTGAGTTGTGGTCAGCGCGATTATTATCTGCGGTATTAAGTGAACAAGTATGTCCAAGTCATTATATTGATGCCCGTGACTTTCTGGTGATTAATAATGAAGAAGCATGCCAAGTTAATGATGACAAAAGTGCTAAGCAATTGCAGTCGTTGTTGGAAAATACCGGAAAACTTGCCGTTATTACCGGTTATATCAGTAAAGATGAGCAAGGAAAAAGCTGTACATTAGGGCGTAATGGCAGTGATTATTCAGCGACGATAATGGCATCATTAGT
>MAAC01019355.1_pt1 | contig 19366 bp, 18 predicted proteins | sample 1115981 | NCBI WGS metagenome assembly MAAC01 (sample SAMN04961126, study PRJNA320927) | seawater metagenome | isolation source: sample BD02T64 sea water enriched with oil for 64 days | place: USA:Gulf of Mexico | collected 2013-07-27
ACCTCCTGATCTGTCGGGGGGAAACCGACGTGATACCTGCTCTCTGTTGCCGACTATCCTTTGCTCGTCCTTGAGCACCCCAAAAACGCCTCACCTGTGTCAAGAATGATAGCAGGCTTGGGCACGACATCCTTCGGAACTCTCAGCATCTGCAGGCGCCAAGGTCGCGGCAACGTCAAAGTGGATGATTGCCAAAACCTCCTGATGAATCTGCAGAATTTTTACACCGAGAGATCCCTCGGAGAATTTCGCAGTTTGCCCTTGCCGCCAATCACACGCTTTCGGCTGGTCAATACCCAGTTCCGCACTTCTGATGCTGTCGGGCTAAGCGGATGATTCTTTGACCAAACAAGGTAAAACCCGAACCCCGTTTTCCAAGTCCAGTCTTTCCGCGCCAACAATAAACCATCTTTCACCAATGGGTCGGTTAAGTGTTTCCACCCGAATGCAAACCCCTCCCCCGTCATCGCCGCCTGAAGCACCAGCGCATAATCATTCAACCGCAATCCGTTGTCGATTTTCGTATTCGGGATGCCAAAGTGATTGAACCATTGCTGCCACGTCGGGCGCTCGCGAACTGGTTCTTCGAGATGGATAAGCCTTTGATGCAGCAGGCTTGTGATACTGCGTAATTTGGCTGCCGTCGCCAAAATACGCGGTGCAGCCACGGGATATATTTCCTCAGGTGCAATAAGAGCCGCTTCGCATCCTGGCCAATTTCCATCCCCCCGCCGTACTGCAAGGCTAATGTTGTCAGCGTCAATATCTGGCTCCCGGTCACTGGATTGAAGCCGTAAGTCGATATCAGGATGCTGTGCATGCAGATCTGCAAGACGTGGCATCATCCAATAATAGTTGAACGCCGATGAGGCATTCAGCGTCACATACTCAGTTTGTATCCGTTGGCGCACCGAGCGCCCAGCATTCAGGAGCTGCTCAAACGCGCTGCTAACATCCGCAAAAAGTCGATCACCTGTGGCTGTCAACGTAACCTTCTTATGTTCGCGCTTAAATAACACCACGCCCAATGTGCTTTCCAGCTGTTTGATCGCGGCACTTACGGCAGGCTGCTGCACGTTCAATTCCTGCGCTGCAAGCGTGAACGAACCATGCCGTGCTGCCGCTTCAAAAACAGCAACATGACGAGGCGATGAAAAGAGATTCCATAGTTCTTGCATAACTTCATATTATTCAAAGCATCAATATTTTCAAGGTTCACAGGCATAAAATGATCCCTTAGATTTATGCAAGTCAATTAATCAAGGAGTCGGCAATGGCTCGACGTGCAAGATCCGCTCGCAACAGCGCAAAAACTTCATCCGGGCCTCTGGCCTCTCCGTTCATCAAGCGAGCCTTGCCGTTCTTTGAGGTCTTGGACGACGAACAAATCGTCAAGCTTGAAGCCCAAGTTGATTGGATATTGCAAGACGTGGGCATCGCATTTCGCGACGACCCTGAGGCCTTGGATCTGTGGAAGAAGGAAGGCGCACGAGTTGAAGGCGACATCGTACGCGCCCCCGCGGACTGGATTCGTGATCTGTGTCGTAAGGCGCCATCGGAGTTCCAACAATTGGCGCGCAACCGGGATCGCTCCGTCACGATAGGCGGCAACAATCAAGTCTTTGCTCCGATCTATGGCGCGCCTTTTGTGCGCGATCTCAAAGGCGGTCGCCGCTATGGTGACATGGCAGCGTTTGAGGATTTGGTGCAACTTACCTACATGCACCCCAACTTGCATCACGGCGGCTTTGTCACATGTGAACCCTGTGACGTGCCCGTCAGCAAACGTCACCTAGACATGCTCTTTGCGCATATGACTCTATCAGACAAGCCTCATCTGGGTGCCATCACCGAGATGAGCCGTGCCCAAGACAGTATCGATATGGCAGAGATTGTCTTTGGCAAGGAGGTCATGGACAACAACTGCGTCATCATGGGCAACGTCAACACCAACTCTCCGCTATTGGTAGACAGGGTGGTGACAGAAGCCGCCCGCACCTATTGCAGCCGTGGCCAAGGGTTAATCGTAGTCCCGTTCATTCTATCGGGCGCAATGGGGCCGGTATCCACAGCAGCAAGTGTTGCCCAAGCGATGGCCGAAGCGATGATGGTCTGCGCCTATGTGCAATTGATCCGGCCTGGCGCGCCTTTTGTATTGGGCAACTTCCTATCTTCCATGTCGTTGAAATCCGGCGCGCCTACATTCGGCATGCCAGAGCCAGTTATGTCCAACTATGCCATTGGGCAGCTGGCACGCCGCGCCGGGCTACCGCTGCGTTGTGGTGGGTCGCTGACGGCGTCCAAGATTGAAGATGCTCAAGCCGCTTATGAAAGCGCGGATTCAATGCACTCAACCATGCTGGCGGGCGCAAACTTTGTCCTTCACTCGGCGGGGTGGTTGGAAGGTGGCCTCTGCACCGGGTTTGAGAAACTGGTCATGGATGCCGACAGGTTGGGCAGTTACCAAAAGGTGCTGGGCCAGGGTCTGGACACGTCTGACGAAGCAATGGCACGCGATGCCTATTCTGAAGTTGAGGCAGGCGGTCACTTCCTCGGCTGTGGCCACACGATGCGTAACTATCAGACAGCATTTTATGAACCTAAGCTTAGCGACAGCGAAAATGTTGAAAGCTGGGAAGAAGCCGGATCAAAGGATATGCGCGCGCTTGCCTATGAACGGTGGACGCAAATGCTGAGAGACTACGAAGCACCGTCAATGGACATCGCAACACGTGAAGCTCTTGAAACCTATGTTGCCCAGCGCAAGGAAGAACTGCCTGATGCCTGGTATTAAAATAACCGGGCTTCGGGCAACCCCCGTAAATATCCCGCAGGAAAAACCGATGTGGTGGGCCGGCGGGCATTACCCGAGCACCTCCAAAACGATTGTCGAAGTTGAGACGGATCAGGGTCTTGTTGGATTGGGGGAGGCCCCATCAATAGATGTTGTCGATACAATCCGGGCCATGGGCGAACGGTTGATCGGGGTGGATGCAGGCGACATCGCAGGCTGCGAAAGCTTGTGTGTTCCACCTTGGCAAATTGTACAGAACACTGACGATTCCAGCGTGGTCAAAGCCTTTGGTGCGATCGAAATGGCGCTGTGGGATTTGCGCGGTAAAGTCGCGGATGAGCCGCTTTACCGTATGTTGGGTGGTGCCGTGCGCAAGGACATTCCCTTTACCGAATATTTCGGCTTCCGCACGGGTGGAGAGATGAGCCCAGAGGCAATCGCGGATTATTGCGTCGCGATGCGTGAAGAAAACGGCTCAACTATGTTCGAGGGCAAGCTCATCCTTGGGGATCCTAAGCTGGAAATTGACACAGTCAAAGCAATCCGTGCGGCCTTGGGGCCTGACGCCATGATCCGCCTCGACAGTAACATGCAATGGTCACTCCCCACCGCGATCCGCCTGTTCCGAGAAATTGAGCCCTATGACATTCGCAACTACGAAGACCCGGTTGCAACTTTTGAAGACATGGCCGAGTTGCGCCGCCATTCTTCCATTCGGATGTCCACCCATGTGCCGGACATCCGGCGGGCAGTTGCCCTTGGCGCCCCTGACTATATCGTCACAAATTTTCCCGTCCTTGGAGGGATCGCCCGCGCCGTACGCTTTATCGGAGCATGCGAAGCTATGGGAATTGGATTTTGGTGCTACTCTGGTGATGCGGGCATCGCAACGGCAGCATATCTTCACATGAGCGCCGCAATGCCTTGGATCACCGAACCTTCCCAATCGCTGTTTCGCTGGCAAGTAGGCGATGTGATCCAAGGTGGTCCGTTCCGTCAGACAAACAACACTGTACGCGTACCTGAAGGGCCTGGCCTTGGGGTAACGCTTGACGCCAAGGCGCTTGCGCATTGGCACGCCCATCTGGTTGAAAACGGACCACTTGACCATTTTCACAATCCCTCAATGCCTGGCCGCTTTAACCGCCTGCCCCTCAATTAAGGAGATCCACAAATGCCCGAAATTCAAAAAGAAGACACCGCCGGTGGCAAAAAGCTCCCCTCCCACGCCAAAGTCGTTGTCATTGGCGGTGGTGTTGTCGGTTGTTCTATCCTGTTCCACCTTGCAAAATTTGGCTGGAAAGACGTGGTTCTTCTGGAACGCGACGAGTTGACCAGTGGGTCAAGCTGGCATGCGGCGGGGCAAATCCACACGATCAGTTCAGACCCTAATATCAGCCGCCTACAAAGCTATACGATCGACCTTTACAAAGAGATCGAGGAAACCTCGGGCCATTCGGTGGGACTGCACATCACGGGCGGCTTCTATGCGGCATCGACGAAAGAATGGTACGACTATCTCAAGCGTGAACGTTCTAAAGCGCGCTATATGGGGCTCAATCAAGAATTTATCAGCCCTAAAGAACTGGCAGAACGCCACCCATTGATCGATCCCAAACACTATCACGCTGCACTATGGGATGATCAAGACGGTGACCTTGACCCGTCCGGCGCTACCTATGCCTTTGCCAAATCCGCCCGTGTGCACGGGGCGCAATACTTCACCCATTGCGGTGTAACGGCCATTTCACAACGACCTGACGGATCGTGGGATCTGACCACACCTAAAGGGCAGATCAATGCCGAACAAATCGTCAACTGCGGCGGACTTTGGGCCCGTGAGGTTGGGCAAATGTCTGGCATCCACCTACCTGTGCAACCGATGGAGCATCACTATCTAATTACCGAACCCATCCCCGAAATCGTCGAGCGGATGAAAGGCGGCGAAGAAAGGCGTCTGCCTGCAGGTATCGACTATGAGGCGAACATCTATTTCCGGCAGGAACGTCAGGGCATGCTCCTAGGCACTTACGAGCCGAAAGCCACTCCTTGGAAGGTTTCCGGCACACCTTGGAACTTTGGTCATGAATTGCTGCCACCGGATCTGGACCGCATCGCGGAACGGCTTGAGATGTCATTCGAGCGCATCCCAACCATCGGTCAGGCCGGTATCAAGGATATGATCAACGGTCCGTTCACCTTTGGCCCAGATGGCAATCCGATGATCGGGCCGGTGCCTGGGATCAAAAACTATTGGGTCGCCGTAGGCGTCATGGCGGGCTTCTGTCAGGGCGGTGGTGTCGGGCTGACCATGGCCGAATGGATGATCGACGGAGAACCGTCAATTGACGTTTGGGCAATGGACGTCGCACGGTTTGGCGAATTTGCGTCGCCTGACTGGGGCACAATAAAATCGGCAGAGAACTACGAACGCCGTTTCGTAATGACCTTCCCGAACGAAACCCTGCCAAAAGGCCGGATGCAGAAGACCACTGCCCTTTATGACCGCTTGGTCGCCAAAGGGGCGCTGATGGGTCAGAGCTTCGGCCTAGAGAACGCGCTCTGGTTTGCCAACAACGCGGAAGATGCACATGAAACCCCAACCTTTGAGCGGAACCGGAGCCACGAGTATGTCGCCCGCGAAGTCAAGGCCGTGCAAGAGGCTGTCGGTGGCATTGAGATCGCGAACTTTGCCAAGCATGAGTTCAAAGGCCCCGGCGCGCGCGCCTATCTTGACCGCACGCTGGCAGGTTATGTGCCCAAGCCGGGCCGCTTGACGCTGACGCCGATGCTGACGCCAAAAGGTAAGCTTTATGGTGATCTGACCGTCGCTTGCCTCGGAGAAGACCACTTCATGCTGTTCGGCTCTGGCACAATGCAGGATGCCCATCGCCGCTGGTTTGAAAAAGACCTACCTGACGATGTGACCTATGAGAATGTATCTGACGACTGGCATGGTATCGCCCTGTCGGGGCCAAAGTCGCGTGAATTGCTGGCCCGTATCACCCGTGAAGATGTCAGCGCCGATGCATTCAAGTTCCGCGATCTGCGTCAAACTTTTGTGGGTGGCGTTCCCGTAATTCTGAACCGGATCAGCTTTTCTGGCGAGTTGGGGTATGAGATTTACTGCAAACCTCAATACCTGCTGCGCCTCGCCGAAGCGATCGAGGACGCAGGGTCCGACTTGGGGTACCGCTGGTATGGCGCACGGGCGCTAATGTCGATGCGTCTGGAAAAAGGTTGGGGCGTTTGGACACTAGAGTTCCGGCCAGATTTTGATGCGGTTGAATCCGGTATGGATGTGTTCATCAATTGGAAGAAAGACTTTGTTGGCAAGGAAGCGACCCAAGCCGTCCGAGATGCCGGTCCTAAGAAAAAGCTGGTGACGATGACCATTGATGTAGATGCTATCGACGTCAGCAATGACGAAGCGATCCTCAAAGATGGCGAAGCTGTCGGGTATGTCTCATCTGGGGGCTTTGCACATCGCGTTGGGCGCTCAATGGCGATGGGATATGTATCTGCGCCGAATGCAATCCCGGGGACCAAGCTGCAAATTGAAATTCTGGGTCAAATGTACGACGCAGAAGTGCTCGGCGAGCCCGCCTATGATGCGAGCGGTGCAAATATGCGCGCATAAGGCTGCGACGCCATTAGGTTGGCAGCACTTATGTGCTGCCGACGGTCATAAGCAAAAGCCAGCGACCACAGGCCGCTGGCAATATTTTACGCCAATTAGGAATGAAGCAACTAACGCCTTATAGAAGCGGGGGCGTTGTCATGGTCTTAGGCACGCTAAGGCCAAGTAGATTCAGAATAGTCGGCGCGATTGCAAGTTGATCAAGCAAGGCATCAGGTTCTGCATTCAACTTATCACTAAAGGCAAAAAAGGGCACTTCACGCAGACAGGGAAGATTTCCGCCATGCTGACCATCCCCATTCATACCATGATCTGCAGTGACCAAAACATCATAGCCAGCGCTGCGAAGTCGGGGAATGAGGCGCGATAGGGCATTGTCCACATGCGCGGCCTGAATGCGGTATTCCCGGCCTTCGCCCGTATAATAATGCCCAAGCGTGTCACAGCTTGAGCTGTGCAGCAGCAGGTAATCAGGTGCGTGATCGCGGGCAATCGCCCAAGCCTGCGCGCACAGATCCGTTTCAGACGGCATGGTAGGGTTGTTACGATTATACCCTTCCATGGAATAATAGCGGGCAACAGGGATCGGAGCATTCGGGTCGTTGATTTCCACATGATCAAACGGGTCAAACCCTGACCCGCCATAAAGCGTATGAATATAACTATGCGCAACCGCAGCCGTGACGCACCCTGCGGACTTCAGTTCAGAAAACACGTTGGGGTGAGGGGACAGTCGGATGGCCTCATTCGAAAGCAATCCATGCTGCGCGGGTGGCATGCCGGTATGAATGGTTTCATAAAGCGGCGCGGAAATCGTCGGCAAGCAAGCCTGCATGGTCCAGATACGAGCCTCTCCGCTTTCAACCGCAGACATAAGGTATCCGCATTCGCTTCTTGCCGTGTCATTCCTTAGCCCGTCGATGATAATCAGGCATAATTTTTTGGTCATTCAGAGATCCTTGATTTTATCCGCGCGAAGCGGGCAGGCAAGATATACACCAAATTCCTGTCCAATATCGGCGCTGACGCGTGCGTGCACACGCCCTTGACGGTCCAGAAAGCTTTGCTTATCTTCAACCGGGAATATCCCCTCATGCCAGACGCCGGGATGGATATAGAGCCCAGTCGAGCCGTCACACCAGAAAGCGACAACTTTATCTGGGGTCAAGTTATCGCCCGGAAGCGCCACTGGCACGATGAAGGGTTTCTTTTCTTTTGGCCAAAACAATTGCCCGCCATCAGGGTGATAATTCATATGCCACAAAAGCACCTGATCGCGTGGTCCAGTCTGTGCGGTTTCGCTGGCGGATTGTGGGTCGGCAGACCACCCCAAAACATAATGGCCATTCACTGCGGCGTTTGAACCAAAAAGCACGTCACCTTTCCACTCGCCGGTGAAGTCGCCCTCGACCCAACCAGCTTCATCACCCGTGCCATCGTCAATCGGTCGCCAGCCCTGTCTGGGCCACTGCGCAATTTCGATCTCAAATGTGTCCGGGTCATCAACCAGACAGCCATATCCTTTTACACTTTCTTCCGTCGCGCGCAGCAATGGAACCTCATGCCAAGGCAGGGATGGTTTGGTAGAGGCTTCAAAGATATAGGTTGGTGCGCTCATTGCTGCGCCCCACAATGGAGATCGACCATACGCTGAACCATTGGCGCAAAATGCCAGTAATCCGGCGTCTCCATATCTGGATGTTTGCCCGCCTCATCTAGGTAACGAACCTGAATGATTTTATCGAGATTTGGGTTCTTTTGAAATTCAGCAACCTCTTCCGCCGACATCGGGCCGCCCTGAAGGTTCAGAGAATGAATAGATGCTTCCGAGAGGCGATCAAAATAACTCGGCTTTGTCGCGCAAAGGTAACGTTTCGCGGCCACGTGATAGCGCACGCAATCGGTAATGACACTTGGGAAGAACCGCTCAAGCACTTCAGCCCCGGCTTCTTCATGAAACCGATCCTTAGTGTCATTCATTGAGAATGTGCCAAATTCGCTGGTGAAATGGCCAATGTCATGCAAAAGCGCCCCGACAATAATCTCCTCAGGTTGGGAGTTTTGTTCCGCAATTGTTGCGCCCTGAAGCATATGCTGCCCCATGGTGACAGGTTCGCCGAGATATTCTTCACTGCCGCAACGCTCAAAGATTGAGCCGATAAAATCAACGATATTATCAGTGGATAAGGTTTCCGGTTTATCGGTCATTCTGCGGCCTCCAAGTGTGCTGAACGATGAAACGCATCATGGGTTGAACGCAACCCATCCTTGTCGGAATAGCAGCCTTGGAACCAGCGCGAACCTTCACCAGAATATCCTTTGCGTGCATGCAGAACCCGTGTGTTATCAACGATAAACGCCTCGCCGGGGTTCAGACGGAATGTGACTTCCATTGCTTCATCATCAATGATCTCACCCAACCGTCTATAGGCGGCGTAGTATGTAGCCATATGCTCAAACGGTACATCACGGACGGCCGCCAAAGATCGATTGTTAAAGCGGATGCCAATCAGTTCACCATCGGGTGCAAGTTCAATCATTGGCCGGCGCGAGGTCAGGCAGACGCCATTTTCCCCTGCATATTCAAAACGGGCGCAGTGATTGGCAAGAACGTCGAAATATTCTTGGTTTTCCTCGCGCAAACGCAATGCCGCTGCAAAGCCATCCACGACCATATTCTCGCCGCCTGCAGCCGTACTTTCGAGGCAGTAGAGAACCTGAAGTGAGGGCACCGGATCACGGTACGGGTTGTCTGTATGTGCCTGCAATCCCAGCCCGGTGAACGCTAGGTTTGTTGGGTTCACTTCGGTGCGAACCTCAAAATGGCGGCCATAATTGGTTTCCCGCACATGCCCGAATAAATCGACCACACGGAACAATGCACCATCCTCCACTGGGCCATTAACCAGTTTGCCAAAACCATAGCGGATGACAAGACCCAGCCAGTCATTGCGGGCCTGATCGTCGTTCTCCAGTTTTGCGAAGTCACCTGTGGGCACATTCTGCATCAACCCGGCATCCCAGGGTTCAATCTCGTCCGCAGTCCAGCCACGCGGGGCAACATCAGCCTTATCATAGGCGTTAGCTTCCAACCAAGCGAGGTCATATGCAACGGTTTTGTCCTCTGGTGCAAAAGTCACCTCAAGCGTATTACCTTCTAGGCTTGCAGCGGAAATACGTGTGTCCGCTGGAATGTCACGCAATGCAATAAGGCGCTGACCATTGCCTGCGGCACGGGTTTCTAAGTCGCTGGAGTTGTCGCGAAGCCAAATCGCGTGAAAGCGTAACGTCCCTGTCTGAGTCGTGAGCGTAATGAACGCGCCGGATGAATCGAGTGTATGAGAAGTCATAAGTTGCCCCTGAAGTGCCGTTTTCAGGAGACACAATCTCAGTAGTCATGCATAACTACAAATTAATAATTATCACTCTGAGCATCGGAATTGCTAATGAGTTCGCCGAAATTCAAACTGCCACCCCTTGAATGGATCCGCGCATTTGAAGCGGCTGCGCGTTGTGGCAGCTTCACCGCAGCTGCCGCCGAGATCGGGATCACGCAGTCGGCTGTCAGCCAGCGTATCGGGCTGTTGGAAAAACAACTGGGCACCACCCTGTTTCATCGCCACGCCCGCTCCACGTCGTTAACCATTGAAGGCGAGGCATGGCTGCCACATGTCAGATCTTCGCTCGACAATATGCGTGACAGTTCCGAAGCCATTTTCGGCACTGCTCGGCGTCAGCTTACGATTTCGGCCAGTCAGTCCGTTATTGAACTGTGGTTACGTCCCCGCCTTGGGCAATTAAGTACAATTTCTGGAGGACAACTGGCGATTCAGACCATGGTACTTGGCACACATGATGCGCAGTTAGACGATGTGATCCGCATTCGATATGGCACGGGAAATTGGCCTCATGCTTATAAAATCCCGCTGTATTCGGAACGCATCGCGCCAATGGCATCGCCAGAGATGGCCGCAACCGCAGGGCATTGGACACAATGGCATCGCATTGCGTGTTCTGGACCACGACCTGGATGGCGGGATTGGGCGTCACAATTTGGAATACCAACAACTCCGGTTCCACATCTACGGTTTGATACCTTTCTATCCGGTCTAGGTGCCGCGCGATCAGGGCTGGGTGTGATCATGGGATCGTTACCTCTCTGTGAAGCCGATCTAACTGCCGGGCGGCTTGTGCGTCTTAGTGATGAAATACTGGATCATCACGAAACATATTGGATTGTTGCAGATAAGGATGCCGTGTCCCGGCTTCAGTGGGAGAAAATTGTCAACGCAACTTGCCAACCCTCATCGCAGGGATAGTCTCAGCAAAAACGTGGATACAACGGGGGCGAACAGCGACCGCCCAGTTAAATGATACACTGAGGAAACTTAGGCCATTGATACAGATCTTATAACCATTCGTCCCCCCACATCACATCTGTAGTTGCTTACAACACTCAATTCCAGTTGCGACCTAGGCCGTCATAGATCGGGCGGAATCCACGTTTCTTCAGGCAGAGCAGGAGGTTCTCACGCTGGCTGCCACGGTTGACTGTTTTCGCACAGGAATCGAAGTTGTGCAGGCTGCATTTATACTTGCTGAACGTCAACTTGAAGCCACCGAAATGGCATTGATCGCAGATCGGATCATCACGCTAGAGGAAGCTGCGGTTGTCAAAGATACTCTGCTCGAACAGGAGCAACCAACCCAGTAAAACCCACTTTTTTGGGCTTTCGGGTTAGATTGCATTTCTTCAACGCACCCGACGCCCCAAAAGCCAAACAAAGAATACGCCCCCGATCAAGCCGGTAACAATGCCAATCGGCATATCGTCAGGCGCCATGATCGTGCGGGCGATGATGTCTGACCAAAGCAGATATATCGCACCGAATAACCCAGCCGCAGGTAAAACACGCGCGTAATCCCCCCCCACCATCAGCCGAACGATATGAGGCACCATCAAGCCAACAAAGCCAATGATCCCGGAAAAGGCTACCATCACACCCGTTATCAGGGCACCCATCATAAAGACCTTCAACCTGAAACGCGCAACCGGAATACCAAGGGTAGAGGCCGTTTCATCCCCAATGGTCATAGCATTCAGGTTGGAAGAGTTCAGCCACAGGTATGCACCACACACGCATAAAATCACGAGTGGATACATCAGCTGCCCCCATTGGGCGAGGCCCAAGCCGCCAAGCATCCAAAATACGACTGTATGGGCAGCACGCGGGTCGCCCATAAAAATTAGAACATTTGCCAGAGACATAACGATAAAGGACACGGCAACACCCGCAAGGATAAGCCTGTCCGCGCTGGTGGCTGATGCAAACTGTGACACGGCCAGTACCAAAAGGGTTGCCCCCAACGCCCCCAAAAACGCCAGCAAAGGCACGGTCAGTAAGCCCAGAAACATCCCGGTGTGCAAAAGTGCAAGGATCGCCCCAAAAGCGCCACCCGCGGAAATCCCAAGCAGATGAGGATCCGCAAGAGGATTACGCGTGACCGCCTGCAAGCTGGCCCCAACCATCGCAAGCCCAGCGCCGACAAAACATGCCAGCAAGGCGCGTGGAAAACGAATATCCCAGACGATCGCTTGACGCCCGGCAGACCAATCTTGGGCAACACTTCCGGGCATAATTTTGTTCAGTAGGATCCCCCAAACCGTTGGTAGAGGAATTGAAATCGCGCCAACGCTGACCGCGATTGAGATGGAGAGGACAAGCATGATCAACCCGCCAACCATGGCGAACCGGAAACCAGTCCAACGATGTATGTTTCCTGCCCTCTCCATGGTCGTTACTCAGCCCGGAACGCGGCGGAAAGCGTTTTGACCGCTGCGATGTTACGTGGCCCTGGTGTTGCCTCAACGTATTCCAAGGTCACGAAACGATCGTTCTTCACGGCGTCAATATCTGCGAAGGCAGGGTTCGACATGAGGAATGCACGTTTTTCCGCAGCAGTCACTTCACCGTAGTTCACGATAACGATGACCTCGGGGTTACGTTCAACCACCGCTTCCCAACCAACAGTCGACCAGCTTTTTTCAAGATCGTTCATGATGTTAACGCCACCCGCGGCTTCAATCAGGGCATTGGGCATTGCATAGCGACCCGCAGTAAAGGGCGTATCTTCGCCACTGTCGTAGACAAACACGCTGGGCGCATCTGTCAGCGGGGCAAGATCTGCAGTAAACTGTGCAAGTTCTTCGCGGTATCCGGCAACAAGCGCTTGTGCAGTATCGCTCACATCAAAAATCAGACCAAGGTTCAGGATGTCATTATACATGTCATCCATGCTGGCAGCACTTTTTTCACCGATATGAATGCAGCTTTCTGTCAGCTCATAAACATCGATACCAAAAGGCGCGAGGGTTTCCGGCGTTACTTCTCCGCCGACCTTCATGCCGTAATTCCAACCGGCAAAGAAGAAATCTGCATCCGCACCAATTAGCACTTCTTTGCCAGGGTATTTGGATGACAGCTCTGGCAATTCTTCAATGCCTGCGGTCATGGTTTCGTCCAGAGTTTTCCAGCCGGAAATACCTGTGTAGCCGACCATGCGATCCGCAAGACCCAGCACCAGCATCATCTCAGTCAAGTTGACGTCATTAGAAATCGCCGCCTGAGGAGGAGTATCAAATGTGACCTCGCGATTACAGCTTTGTACTGTGGTCGCAGCCATTGCGCTGGTTGCCAGCACTGTCGTCAGAAAACCCGTAGCAAGGGTTGTGGTTGTATATGTAAGCTTCATGGAAGTGCCTCTCTTAGTTGGGCAGGTAGAAAGAAAAATGTTGTGTATTGCTGGGCTGCAAGTGTTCACGGCGGGCATCGACGCGAAACGCATCTGAAACCAGCGCCTCTGTCAGAACCGTTTCCGGGGATCCAAATCCCCTAGTATGACCATTATCAAGCAGCAGGATTTTGTCGCAAACCTGTGCCGCCATGTTCAGGTCATGCAGAGAAACGATGATCGTCAGATCAAGTCCACCTATCAATGCCAAGACTTCAAGCTGGTGACGGATGTCTAGGTGGTTTGTTGGTTCATCCAACACCAAAACCTGTGGCTGTTGCACCAATGCACGCGCAACCATGACCCTTTGGCGCTCGCCCCCAGACAAGGTCATAAGATCACGCGATGAAAGCCCTTGGAGGTTAAGTTGCGACAGGGCCGCGTCGACAATATCTGCATCCCCGACCCCCGACCCCGAATATCCAAGCCGATGCGGCGTCCGACCCAGCGAAACGACTTCCCGCACAGTCAATCCAAATGAAGTGGGTTGTTCCTGCAAGACAGCGGCAACCTTGCGGGCAGCGGCACGGGGCGACAGAGCCCAGATATCCTGACCGTCCACACGGATCCGGCCAGAGGATGGGGTGTGATAGCGGTAAATCATCCGCAGCAAGGTAGATTTCCCCGCACCATTCGGGCCCACAACACCTAAAACCTGTCCGGCGTTCACCTCAAAGCTGGTGGGATGCAACAAGCGTGGTTGCTTTTTATGCGGTGTCCAACTGATGTTCTCAGCAACAAGATCAGCAGCATTCATGACAAACGCACCTCGCTGTCTTCCAACGCAATGATTGCAACCGGGACGCGGGCGAGTGTGTTTTTACGCAGCTTTCCGGGGCGATCCACGGACGAACACCAGCCATCTCCCAAAATAGCATATTGCCGGGCAAACGCGACCAGATCGTCAATATCCGCGTCGGGTTCAATATCGCCGAACAAATACGTTGCCTTACGCGTACTGTGATAGCCGACGGTGCAGGGGTGATCACAACCCGCCATACAGGCAACGCCTGAGACCACGAATTCTTCTGAAATCGCATCGCCTGCGGCATCGATTGCCGCGCGAAGCTGCGCAATCAATTCATAACCGGGTCTGCATTGCTCGCCTTTGTGTTTGCAAGATGTGCAAACTGTAATTCTGTTTGTTGGTCGTCCCATGTCGCCCTCCGCGATATTGCGGAGCACAAAACAGGCATGTATTTCCCAACGGATTAAACCGAAAAGCCATCATAGCCTCCTGTCCGGACGCCCCGCCCGGGTTGAAGTTGCATCGATGATGGCAGGTCTCCTGACTTGTGGGTTGTCGCTTTCCCGAACCTTCCCAAACGCGTGTCGCGTTCAGTGGTGTTCACCGGGTTTGCTCGCCACTTACAGTTGCGGGGGCAGTCACGGATTTGGCGCCTGTTGGCTCTTCCTCACCGTATTCCCATTTCATTTCGGAATCACACAGGGCCTCCGAAAACCATCTTCGGCTGTTCTCTGTCAAAACTTCACACAGGTCAAGAGATGCATCCGATAGTGCATAAAATGTGTCGCGCGCACTTCAACTGCAGCAATTTCCCCAACTTTGAGATGCCTCTGATGGCATCATGCTGGAAACCTGGGCAAAATCCGTTATATCGGATAACAACTGTTAAGGAGACACAGGCATGGCATCCCGATCTGAAATCACCACTCGACTGGCAAGTCGTTTGAAAGAAGAACGGTCAGCAAAGGGGCTTAGCCTTGATGCCTTGGCCAAGCTTTCCGGTGTATCACGATCAATGTTAAGCCAAATCGAAAGGGCCGAATCCAGTCCAACAGTTGCAAGTCTTTGGAATCTTACACGGGCATTGAATTTGGATTTCTCAACCTTGCTGGATCAAGATACGGAGCCAGACCAATCGATCCGCGAAGTCATCTTGGCGGCAAACACACCGGTGATCCGCAACAGCGACGCGGGGTATGAAATTCGCATCCTGAGCAGCTCAGAGGAAGTTGGGGGAACGGAAGTTTACGATCTCCGGCTGGATCCAGGGGCTTCTTTAGAAAGTGCACCTCATAAGACAGGCTGTGTCGAACATCTGACGATTTTGGATGGAGCAGTATCCGTCACCTCCGACGGGGAAACCGTCGAAATCAACGAAGGCGATACAATTAGATATGCAGCGGATGTCGACCACGCGATCACCGCCAAGCCGAGGTCGAGGGCCATCCTTATCGTCAAGACCAACTAGTTTCCACTTTATCGCCTGAAATCCGTTATATTGACGTGTGTCCGTTTTTATGGATACATATCCTGGAAAGCGGAGGGCACCATGTCAAAACGATTCCTAGACCACATCACATCAACCCTTGAAGGGATTGAAGCTGATGGATTGTATAAACGCGAACGCACCATAGTTTCGGCCCAAGCCGGACAGATCACAGTTGAAATGCCCGACAACAGCCAACGTCCGGTCATCAACCTATGTGCCAACAACTATCTTGGCCTGGCAAATCACCCTGATCTGATCTCTGCAGCAAAAAACGCGATGGACGACCATGGTTATGGCTTGGCCTCTGTACGTTTCATTTGCGGCACTCAAGACTTACATCACCAGCTGGAACAGGCACTTGCAAAGTTTTTGGGCAAAGATGACTCTATTCTGTTTGCCGCCTGTTTTGATGCCAATGGTGGATTGTTTGAACCGTTACTGGGCCCCGACGACGCCGTCATTTCCGACAGTCTAAACCACGCATCTGTCATTGACGGAATTCGCCTGTGTAAGGCCCGTAGATTCCGTTTCGCCAACTCCGATATGACCGACTTGGAAAAACAACTTATAGCCGCACGTGAAGGCGGGGCCCGGTTCATCATGATCGCAACCGATGGTGTTTTTTCAATGGATGGCTATCTTGCAAACCTGCCAGAAATCACGCGGCTGGCTAAAAAATATGACGCGATGGTTATGGTTGATGATTGCCACGCGACCGGTTTCATGGGGCCTAACGGCCAGGGAACACCGGATCATTTTGGCGTTGATGTTGATATTTTGACGGGCACACTTGGTAAGGCACTTGGTGGTGCATTGGGCGGGTATATCGCCGGTCCGCAAGCCGTGATTGATCTGCTTCGCCAACGCGCCCGCCCCTATCTCTTCTCAAATGCACTTCCTCCGGCGATCACCGCAGCAGGCATCGAAGCGCTTCGACTGGTGGAAGAGGGAGACGATCTACGCGCACAGCTTTTTGAAAACACCATCTACTGGCGCAATGGGCTAGAGGAATTGGGCTTTGAGCTTTTGCCCGGCGAACACCCGATTGTTCCCGTGATGTTGGGAGATGCCCGCCTAAGCCAACAATTGGCACACCGATTGTATGAATTGGGCGTCTACGTTGCAGGGTTCTTCTACCCGGTTGTCCCCAAAGGGCAGGCCCGCATCCGCACCCAGATGTCTTCTGGCTTGACCAAGGCACAACTGGATACGGCGCTTGATGCCTTTGCAACAGCAGGACGCGAATTGGGGATAATCAAATGACGAACATGATGAAATGCCTCGTAAAATCCAAGGCCGAACCCGGGCTTTGGATGGAAGAACGCCCCATCCCAGAAATCGGCGCGGATGACGTGTTGATCCGCGTGAATAAAACAGGGATTTGTGGCACTGATGTGCATATCTGGAATTGGGATTCATGGTCGCAAAAAACTGTACCCTTGGGCTTGATTACAGGGCATGAGTTCGCCGGGGAAATCGTAGAACTTGGGCGCAATGTCTCAGATTTGGAGTTGGGACAGCGATGTTCTGGCGAAGGTCATCTGATTGGTCACCAGTCTCGGCAAGTACGTGCGGGAAAGTTCCACCTCGACCCTGAAACCCAGGGGATTGGTGTCACCGTAGATGGTGCATTTGCTGAATATCTTAAGCTTCCGGCCTTTAACGTTGTGCCTCTCCCCGATGCGATCCCCGACGAAATCGGCGCCATTCTCGACCCACTAGGGAATGCGGTCCATACGGCTTTGTCTTTTGACTTGGTCGGTGAAGACGTCCTGATCACCGGTGCTGGCCCAATTGGCATTATGGCGGCGGCCGTAGCCCGCCAAGTTGGCGCGCGCAATGTTGTCATCACCGATGTAAATGAAGCCCGTCTAGATCTGGCACGTAAAGTCACTGGCGTCACGGGCGTTAACGTTGGCACCACCGATCTACGCAGTGTCATGGATGATCTCGGCCTAAAGCAGGGTTTTGACGTTGGGCTAGAGATGTCAGGCAACCAAATGGCACTGGACCAAATGATTGCGGCTTTGGTGATGGGCGGCAAGATTGCCATGCTTGGCATTCCCGCAGGGAAATCTGAAGTCGATTGGACCAAGATCGTGTTTAAATCGCTCACGATAAAGGGTGTCTATGGGCGTGAGATTTTCGAAACTTGGTACAAGATGATCGCAATGCTCGAGGATACGCTCGATATCAGTGGTGTCATCACACATCAGTTCAAAATTGATGACTTTGAAAAAGGATTTGCCACCATGATTTCGGGCACGTCAGGCAAGGTCGTTCTGGATTGGCGTTAACGCCCCATAGACAATGAATCAGAAAATCCGTCACCGGGTTTCACAACGAAACACAACAATCTGGCTGGGGGCCGGTCGATTAGGCCGCCCCCAAAATCATCTAAACATTAGCTGCCGCGATAAGTGGAATACCCATAAGCCGACAGCAAAAGCGGCACGTGATAGTGGTTTTCTTCGTTCATACCAAAACGGATCGGGATTTCATCTAGGAATAGAGTCTCTTCGCTAACCTGATTTGAGGCACGTAGATAATCACCGGCGTGGAAAACCAATTCATACGTCCCGGTCTGAAACTTATTCTCAGGAAGGATCGGCGTATCTGTGCGCCCATCTGCATTGGTTAGGCATTCAACAAGTTTGTCACGCGAATTGCCCCTGATTTTATACAGCGTAATTTTGACCCCCTCAGCAGGGCAACCCTTTGCCGTATCCAGAACATGTGTGCTTAACCAGCCAGCCATTTGCGTTTCTCCTGTTTGGTTTCCTGTTTGCCCGGCTTTACGCCTTTGGGGAAGTGCCATCACCTGAAAACACCTTATGGTAAAATTTGAAGGCACATCACGTTATTTTACGCTAGCATCACCGTAATGGTCAGAATGATGAGGGCAAATCGTGCAGAACTATCCCCGGAATATGCTTGGATATGGCGCCAATCCACCCGATCCGAAATGGCCCGGTGGGGCAAAAATTGCCGTACAATTCGTCGTAAATTATGAAGAGGGCGGGGAAAACTGCACGCTTCATGGCGACGCGGCATCAGAAGCCTTCTTGTCCGAAATCGTCGGTGCAGCCCCTTGGCATGGTCAACGTCATTGGAACATGGAATCGATCTATGAATATGGGGCACGTTCAGGTTTCTGGCGTTTGCACCGTCTATTCGGCGAATTCGACATCCGACCAACGGTTTACGGCGTTGCCACTGCCCTTGCCCGATCCCCGGCACAGGTAAGCGCGATGCAATCAGCAGATTGGGAAATCGCAAGTCATGGCCTCAAGTGGATCGAATATAAAGATGCCACAGTTGACGTTGAACGCGCCGATATGGAAGCCGCGATCAAGCTCCACACAGAAGTCACCGGTGAACGCCCCACCGGTTGGTACACGGGGCGCTGTTCTGTCAATACTGTCGATATCATCAGTGATGAGGGTGGATTTGATTACGTCTCAGACACCTACGATGATGACCTGCCCCATTGGCGCAATCACAATGGCCGCGATCAGTTGATCATTCCTTACACGCTGGATGCCAACGATATGCGCTTTGCCACGCCGCAAGGGTTCAATTGTGGAGATCAATTCTTCGGGTATCTGCGTGACAGTTTTGATGCGCTTTATCGCGAGGGCGAAGAAGGCCAAGCCAAAATGATGTCAATCGGCATTCATTGTCGCCTGCTGGGCCGCCCTGGCCGGATCGAAGCTCTACGCGATTTCATAGAGTATGCCCAAGCCCATGAAGATGTTTGGTTCCCACGTCGTATTGATATTGCCCGCCACTGGCAAGAACACCACCCCGCCCCAGCCCCTTGGGCACGTCCTTCTCAGATGTCACGCGATGCCTTTGTCACCGCTTACGGCAGCATTTTTGAACATTCCGCTTGGGTGGCTG
>MAAC01019356.1_pt1 | contig 19362 bp, 27 predicted proteins | sample 1115981 | NCBI WGS metagenome assembly MAAC01 (sample SAMN04961126, study PRJNA320927) | seawater metagenome | isolation source: sample BD02T64 sea water enriched with oil for 64 days | place: USA:Gulf of Mexico | collected 2013-07-27
CAAAGATCGGGATCAAAACTGCGCTGTTTCGCAAGGGCCTGATCAACGGTGGTTTCATCACCTTCCGACAAAGTAACCCAAGCACGTTCTCCGGTCATCAGATCAAAGCTGCGCTGAAATGCCTGCGCCTTGCCGTCCAGCGTGTTCACTTTGATCAAAACTGCGCCAGCCGTCAGATCCCCTTTGGCCACGACAAAAACAGGGATATCAGCCAACCTAAGCCGAGCAAGATAGGCCGAAACCCAAAAATCAGCAGTCAGCCGGCTCATGCGTTCCCGTCGCGGAAATTCAGGCCCATCTCGTTATAGCGCTCTTTTTCTTCAAGCCAATTCGGGCGCACTTTAACCTGCAAGAATAGATGCACGCGACGACCTAGGAACTCTTCCAATTCTTCGCGGGCGGCAGTGCTAACTGCCTTAATCGTTTCGCCTTTATTGCCAAGAACAATGCCCTTGTGCCCGTCGCGCATTACGAAAATCTTTTGATCGATTTTGCATGATCCGTCTTTGCGTTCTTCCCAGTGTTCTGTCTCAACCGTCATCTGATACGGCAATTCCTGATGCAAGCGCAGGGTCAGTTTTTCGCGGGTCATCTCTGCCGCAATCATACGCATCGGCAGGTCAGCAATCTGATCTTCTGGGTACAACCAAGGGCCTTCTGGCACCTGTGTCGCAAGCCAGCTGCGCATCGCATCCACACCGTGCCCACGTTCCGCAGAAATCATAAATGTTTCTTTGAAATCAAATACTTCATTCAGTTCTTGCGTCAACTTCAACAGAGCTTCAGATTTCACACGGTCGATCTTATTAATCGCCAACGCCACGATTTGTTTCGGATTTGTACGTTCTTCCAGAGCATCCAAAATCGCGCGTGCACCTTCAGTAATACCGCGATGTGCCTCGACCATCAGCACCACAACATCGGCATCCGCAGCGCCACCCCAAGCGGCAGCAACCATCGCACGATCAAGACGGCGACGGGGGCGAAACAGGCCAGGTGTATCGACGAAAATCAGCTGGGCAGGGCCTTCCATCGCAACGCCGCGAATGCGGGTGCGTGTGGTTTGCACCTTATGAGTCACAATCGAAACTTTCGCCCCAACCATGCGGTTTGTCAGTGTTGATTTACCGGCGTTTGGTTCGCCAATGAGGGCGATAAAGCCTGCACGTGTATCAGTCATTTTGCTGTCTCCAGACGCTGCATCAGCGCCTTTGCTGCGGCCTGTTGGGCCTCGCGTTTGCTGCCTGCGGTGGCTTTTTCAGCTTCACCGGACTGCATCTGCGCTTCAATTACAAAAACCGGGGCATGATCGGGCCCGGTACGGGATAGTTCTACGTATTTTGGCGGCTGTTGCTTGCGGGCCTGCGCCCATTCTTGCAGTGCAGTTTTTGCATCGCGCGCATCATCTTCGACCGCATGAACACGTGCACCCCACAAGCGTAGGATCAAGGCACGGGCCAGGTCAAACCCCGCGTCAAGATAGACGGCGGCGATAACCGCTTCCATGGCATCGCCAAGCAAGGCTTCTTTGCGCCGTCCGCCGGATAACATCTCTGAACGGCCTAATTTCAGAACCGTCCCGATATCGATTTGCCGGGCCACATCTGCGCAGGCTTCCTTACGGACCAAGGCGTTGAAACGTGGGGCAAGCAGGCCTTCGGCGGCTTTTGTATCAGCGGTAAGCAAGGCTTCAGACATCACCAAACCAAGCACCCGGTCGCCCAAGAATTCCAAGCGTTGGTTATCGTCGCGTGTGGCAGAGGACATTGAGGAATGCGTCAACGCACGGATGAGCAGTTCCGGGTCGCTGAATTCATGCCCGATGCGGCCCTGAAAGGCTTTGAGGTCTGCGGATAGTTTCACTCGACGGCCTTGAAATAACGGTCAGAACGCCAAGTCCAGAAGTAAAAGATACGTTTCCCAGCAGAGGAAAACATGATCCGATCCGCACGCCCAATCAGGCGATCAAAAGATACGAACCCAACGCCGCCTTGGTTCAGAGAAACCCGTGAATCAGTTGAGTTATCGCGGTTATCACCCATAAAGAAGAATTCCCCCTCAGGTACTGTGAATACGAGCGTGTTATCCGTATACCTAGGGGCAACATCCAGTACTGCGTGGGAAACGCCGCCAGGCAGAGTTTCGATGTAACGAGTCTTTATACATTCCACGATGTCGGGCTGACAGACCGGGCTACGGTTTTGCGATCCTTGCGGCCCACGCGGTTCAACAAAAGTGCCATCAGCCACTTGCGGCGCGGCTTCGCCATTGATGTGAACAATGCCATTCTTCAATTGCACACGATCACCCGGCAGGCCGATCAAACGTTTGATATAATCTTGGCCATTGGTCGGATGACGGAAGACAACCACATCGCCACGTTCCGGCATTGCGCCAAAAATCCGGCCATCAATTGGGCAGGCAGACAGTGGGCAAGAGTATTGCGAATAGCCATAGGCCATTTTGTTCACAAACAGGAAATCACCGACCAGAAGTGTATCTTTCATCGACCCAGAAGGGATGAAAAACGGTTGGAAAAACAATGTGCGGAATACACCTGCGATCAACAACGCCCAGAAAACGGTTTTGATCGTTTCAACAATGCCGCCGTCGGCTTTTTCTTCCAGTTCTACACTGCGCATCAGGTCTGTCCTGTTCTCAAGCCGACATCATATCTGTCCGGCAAAAATCTATCTTGCCGGATATGGGGGGCAAGCGCGTCGGAGTCAACCTGATCACCGGTTTTACACAGTGATCTGACGTGCTTCGATCACAACAAAAGCTTGCGCCCAAGGGTGATCGTCGGTCAGCGTCACATGAATGATCGCCTCATGGCCTTCCGGGGTCATCTCAGCCAAGCGCTCGGACGCCCATCCCGTAACTTCCATCACTGGCTGACCTGTCCTCAGATTGCTCACCGCCATGTCTTTCCAAGAGATCCCCATGGCAAGTCCAGTGCCCAGAGCTTTTGAACATGCCTCCTTCGCGGCCCAGCGTTTGGCATAGGTGCCAGCAACATCTTTGCGGCGCTCAGCTTTTGCACGTTCGGTGTCTGTGAATACACGGGTTTTAAACCGATCTCCGAACCGTTCTAAAGTGCCCGCAATCCGTTCAATATTGGCAAGATCTGTTCCGATGCCTAAAATCACCCGACCAACCTCGTCGTGAAGATCTTAAAAGCGGCAGCCCCAAACAAAGCAGCAAAAGTGAATTCAAATCCCCGCCGCATCTTCACATAGGCCTTCACCATCGCAGGCGACGAAAATAGAAACGCATAGCCAATAAACACCAAAGCAGATCCTGTCAGCAAAAATGCCCAAAGCCCCAATGCACCGGAAATTCCTGCATCTGCCGGAATAACGATCGCATAAACCGCGCCCCATGACAAAATCGCTTTTGGGTTTGTTAGGTGCAACAACATGCCTTTACCAAAAATCTGCAAGGACGTGCCAGTATGCGCATTCCCTGCCCCGGCTATTCCCGTCTTCAAAGCGGATCGCAATGATTTAATGGCCAGAAACAACAGATAAGCCGCGCCAGAGTAACGCAGAATTTCAAATATCCAGACATGAGTCATCATCAAAGCACCCATGCCAAGCGCCGCCATAAGCCCCCAGAACGTGCTGCCAGATAGAACACCCAGCGAGAAACACAGCCCAGCCTTGCGCCCGATCTGCATTGAAGTTCCGGCTATCGCAAGGTTGGCCGGGCCAGGGCTCCCGCCCGCAACGATCCAAGCCAGCCAAAGAAATACCAGTTCAGCCCAGGTCATTGCCCTGCCTCAACACGCGCCTCATCCATCAAGCGACGCATCTCGTGGATGGCCGGGGTCAGGCCGCGAAAAATCGCTTCGCCAATCAGGAAATGCCCGATGTTCAGCTCAACCACTTCGGGGAAAGCCGCGACTGGTTTCACGGTGTCATAGGTGAACCCATGTCCCGCATGTACCTCAAGCCCAATCGAATGCGCATAGGCAGACATCTCTCGCAGGCGTTCCAGCTCTGCTTTGCTTTGCTCAAAGTGACCCTCGGAAAACAGATCACAATAAGCACCCGCATGCAGTTCCACGATATTGGCACCGATACGCGCGGCTGCTTCAATCTGACGTTGGTCAGAGGCCACAAACAGTGACACCCGACAGCCCGCTTCACGAATGGGCGCGATGAAATGCGCAAGACGGTTTTCCTCACGGGCGACCTCTAGGCCACCTTCCGTGGTTTTTTCTTCGCGCTTTTCTGGCACGATGCAAACCGCATGGGGTTTATGGCGCAGGGCAATTGCCTGCATTTCATCGGTTGCGGCCATCTCAAAATTCAGCGGTACTTCAAGCGCATCCATCAGACGATCAATATCAGGGTCCGTGATGTGACGGCGATCTTCGCGCAGGTGGGCCGTAATTCCATCGGCACCTGCTTCTTCCGCCAGCTTCGCGGCGCGAACAGGGTCCGGATAGTCGCCACCGCGCGCATTACGCACCGTTGCAACATGATCGATGTTTACACCTAGTCTGAGCTTTCCAGCAAAATTCTCGCTCATCGCGCACCTCCTGTCCGATTCTTAACGGAGCCTACTCTTCCGCATTCGGAAGGTCAGCCGCTTTCTTCACAACTTCCGCCTGCGCACGCACGGCTTCTTCAGCCGCCTCAGCCGCTTCTTCTGCAGCGTCACGGGCATTTTCCCATTTCGTGCGCGCTTTCTCTGCCTTCTGGGCTGCCAAAACCGCGGCATCTTCCGCAGCCTTTGCCGCTTTGTTCGCACGCAATTCCTCAAACTTCAGAAGCAGACGACCCTTGCGTCGCTTCTGATAAAGATCAATCACAGGCACGGTCATATAATAGCAAACAATCCCAGAAATCAGCCCCGGAACGATCCCGCCAACTAAATACGGCAGAAAAATATTGCTATAGAATTCCCATAAAAAGCCCCAATCTGCATGGCGATCATTGAACAGCGCCATGAAATTACGCCAAAGCGTTATCCCTACACTTGGTCCACCGGAATGATCCACATGCACTGGGGCATCTGCAACAAAGCTAAGCAGATACTGCCCCAGCTTCAAACTTGAAGCGGCAATAAATGGAAAGGTCAGCGGGTTGCCAAAGAACGTCGCAAGCAGGGCTGCAAGGATATTACCGCGCAGCAGTTTGGCGATGAACATGGCAACAAAGAAATGCATGCCGAAGAAGGGAGTGAAGCTGGTGAAGACGCCCGCAAAAACCCCGCGCGCAATACGATGAGGTGGATCAGGCAGACGGTGTAGACGGTGCTTCACGTATAGATATGCGCGCTTCCAGCCGGACTTAGGCCATAAGAAGTGTCGCAACGCGGCCAAAATTGGCCTTTTATCTCGTCTCTTAAAGACCACCCTCAGCCCCTTGCGCCACCTCACTCAGGTGGCCGTTATTTATGGTTTGCGGTCAGGATCTCGGCACCGTTCTATCGAGGCCACATCGCTGTCCGCCTCAAGCCCCATCATGACCGTGTGCAGATGTTCGGCATCGCGCAAATCAACATCAATCAGAAGTCTGTAAAAGTCCGGTTTACGTTCCACAAATTTCAAATCAGAGATATTGGCCTTTTGTTCACCAATCAATGTGCAAATACGTCCTAACACACCAGAATCATTACTGATCGTAACATTCAACGTCACTGTATGCACCGAACCATGCCGCCCGGAATGCCAATGCAGATCGACCCATCGTTCCGGTTGGTCTGCCATATCAGACAAAATAGGGCAGTCGATGCCATGCACAACCACACCTTGGCCCCGATAGGTAATCCCAACGATTCGCTCGCCTGGGACAGGTTGGCAACAGGATGCCCTGTGTGAATCTTGATCCTGAGCCAGACCCAAAACTGCGCGATCAGATGCGACCTCATCACCCGGAGTGTCAGCCAGTTCTGGGTAAAGTGTTTCCACCACATCACGCGCCGTGAGTTCGGCACTGCCAAGGCGTGCCAAAAGCGAGTCACTGTCTTTCAAACCGAGATGTCGCGCCGCAGTCGACAAAGCTTTGTCGCTGGCGATTTTACCAATGTGTTCAAAAGCCACGCGCGCCAACTCGCGCCCCAGTTTCACAAACCGTTCACGGTCATCCTCGCGCAAGCTCCGCCGGATCGCAGCCTTGGCCTTGCCCGTTGTCACGATGTCAAGCCATGTCGCCTGAGGGCGTTGCCCTTCGGCCGTGGTGATCTCAACCGACTGGCCATTTCTGATCCGGGTCCAAAGCGGTACTCTAATACCATCAATGCGCGCGCCAACACAACTGTCGCCAATCCGCGTGTGGATCGCATAGGCAAAATCCAACGGCGTTGCGCCACGGGGCAACTTGATAACTTCGCCCTTGGGGGTAAAACCAAAAACCTGATCGGTGTACATCTCAAGCTTCACATGCTCGAGGAATTCATCGTGATCATCCGCAGAATCGAAACGTTCGGTTAATCCAGCGACCCACTCCGCAGGATCCACAGCAAAGGGATTTTCACTTTGCACACCGTCTTTGTATGACCAATGGGCCGCCACGCCGACCTCTGCCACGTCGTGCATCTGGTTCGTGCGGATTTGCACTTCAACACGCTTCCCATCACGCCCAGAAACCGTGGTGTGAATAGACCGATACCCATTTGATTTCGGTTGGGAAATGTAATCCTTAAATCGCCCAGGAACAGCGCGCCAGCGGTCGTGAATTGCCCCTAGAACCCGGTAACAATCCGCATTGCTTTCCGTGATCACCCGGAAGCCATAGATATCAGACAGCCGTGAGAACCCCTGATCCTTCTCTTCCATCTTGCGCCAGACAGAGTAGGGCCGCTTCGCCCGGCCATAAACCTCGGCCTCGATCCCAGCTCGTGCCAGTTCAGTCTCAATGTCGCCGGTAATCTTCTCAATGACATCGCCGCTTTCATCACGCAGATGCAAAAAACGGCGCATGATCGACGTACGTCCCTCAGGGTTCAGCACCCCGAAGGTCAGGTCTTCCAGCTCTTCGCGCATCCATTGCATCCCCATGCGCCCGGCAAGCGGGGCGAAGATATCAACGGTTTCGCGGGCTTTTTGCACCTGTTTTTCCGGGCGCATCGACTTAATCGTGCGCATATTGTGCAGGCGGTCAGCAAGCTTCACCAAGATCACCCGCATATCCTTGGCCATCGCCATGAACAATTTACGGAAGTTTTCAGCTTGTTTGGTTTCGCTTGAGGATAGTTGCAAATTGGTCAGCTTGGTGACCCCATCCACAAGTTCGGCTACCTCGCGGCCGAACATCTCAGCGACCTCACCCCAAGTAGATTTCGTGTCTTCAATTGTGTCGTGCAACAAAGCAGTAATGATCGTCGCGTCATCCAGCTTTTGCTCGGCAACAATCATCGCCACGGCAACCGGGTGGGTGAAATAAGGTTCGCCCGAATGACGGTACTGCCCCTCGTGCATACGCGCGCCGTACTCAAACGCCGCGCGAATCAAATATTCATTGCACTTGGGATTATAAGCGCGGATCTTTTGAATCAGATCGTCGACAGTTGTTTCGTCTGCCATTCTTGTCCGCACTCTTCCGGGCCTGCGACGCAGGCCCTGCTATTGGGTTTTACCCTTGGCCCTGCGCTTCCATGAGCTGGCGCAACAAGCGCTCTTCAGTCATGTCATCATCGGCAGGTTTATCCGCTTCTGCGCCCATCAGAAGCGCCATTGCGTCTTCTTCGGGTTCATCAACTTCGATCTGTGTTTGATTGCTTTCGATCGCACGTTCACGCAGCGCATCAGCAGTCTGAGTTTCGTCAGCGATTTCGCGCAGAGCAACAACAGGGTTTTTGTCGTTGTCGCGATCAATCGTGATTTCCGCACCTGCAGCAATTTCACGTGCCCGGTGAGAGGCAAGCATTACCAGTTCAAACCGGTTCTGTACTTTGTCGACGCAATCTTCAACCGTAACGCGGGCCATGGGAGCTCCAATTTTTAGCGGATGTTTGAAACAGATGATTTACGCTGCAGTGCAAAAGAATTCAAGCGGGAATTGAAAACATCGCTCTGAAGGATAAGATTTCACCAACTTTACGATACAATAGCTGTTTTTCAACAATCCAAGGGCCGAACATCATCACAAGCGCCCTCTGGCAACGCCGCGATCAGCTCCTCGAGCGTTTCTCCACTGACGGGATGTATCCAATCAGGGGCCACGTCGCGCATCGGCAACAGCACAAAAGATCGGTCGGTGATTCGCGGGTGCGGCAGAATGATTTCCTCCGGCGCAAGCTCCAATTGTGCCGATAAAGGTAGGTTGCGCCAATAACGGTATGTCACTTCATCCGGTAAAATAATTTTTTCTACGGCCAATAAATCAAGGTCCAGAGGACGCATTCCCCACCGTAAAACGCGCTTTCGACCTGCATTATCCTCCACCCTATGCAGATGTAAGAGCAGTTCCTGAGGGGTCATCTCCACCTCCAAAAGGGCCACAGCATTCACAAAATCGTTACCATAATTCGCTGGAAAACAAGGCGAATGGTAAAACTTGCTGACCTTTTTGACCCGCACAGTTTCACAGGCCAATTCTTGCAGTGCTTTCTGCAATCGCTCTGCCATGAGATGTGATTCGCTCACGTCGTTCGCCCCAAGTGCAACCAAGGCCTTGTGATAGGTTTTCTGACTTTTCAAGCGCTGCCCCCCTGCTTATATACGTTAGATGTGGTAAGTTTCAGACCTGAGGTCGCCAGGCCTCGTATAATTTAGTAATTCGGGACGAAACGTTAAGAGACCGAAAGGGATTTCATGTTTTATAGAGACGAACGGCTGGCGCTGTTCATTGATGGTTCTAACCTATACGCCGCAGCTAAGTCACTGGGTTTTGACATCGACTACAAATTGTTGCGACAAGAGTTCATGCGCCGTGGCAGGTTGCTACGGGCATTTTACTATACTGCGCTCCTAGAAAATGACGAATATTCTCCGATTCGGCCCTTGGTCGACTGGCTGAACTACAATGGGTTCACAATGGTCACCAAACCGGCACGCGAATATACTGATTCCATGGGTCGCCGTAAGGTAAAAGGCAATATGGACATCGAACTTGCTGTGGATGCTATGGAGCTGGCGCCCCATGTCGATCATATCGTGTTGTTCTCTGGGGATGGAGACTTCCGGCCACTGATCGAAAGCATTCAACGCAAAGGTGTTCGTGTTTCTGTTGTTTCAACAATTCGCTCGCAACCTCCGATGATTTCAGATGATCTCCGCCGTCAGGCAGATAATTTCATCGAACTGCAGGACCTTAAAGACGTGATCGGGCGGCCTCCGCGCGAACATTTTGAGCCTCCAGCACCTGAAACTGCGGAATAAGCACGCAGCGCTTTAAAAATAACATGATCGCGGCAGACCGCGGCGTCGCGATCATGTATCTCTTTCGGTCCCCCAGCTTAACGCCAGGTCTGGACCTCGCCTGCGCCTGCGCCTACACCTGTGCAAAGACTTCAGGATGACCAGGCCATGACAAAACCTCCTTTAACCATTCTTCTCGCTGCCCCACGCGGCTTCTGCGCCGGAGTTGTGCGTGCCATTCGCGTTGTTGAAATGGCATTGGAAAAGTGGGGGGCGCCTGTCTATGTGCGCCATGAAATCGTCCACAACAAATTTGTGGTTGATGGGCTTAAGGCCAAAGGTGCTGTTTTTGTCGAAGAGCTCACCGATTGCCCTGATGATCGCCCTGTCATTTTCTCCGCCCACGGCGTGCCTAAATCCGTGCCTGAAGCCGCGACAGTGCGCAATATGATCTGGGTCGATGCGACCTGTCCCTTGGTCTCTAAGGTTCATATCGAGGCCGAACGCCATTCCGACAACGGCTTGCAAATGGTAATGATCGGCCACGAGGGCCACCCTGAAACCATCGGCACCATGGGTCAGTTGCCCGAGGGCGAAGTCCTGCTGGTTGAGACCCCCGACGACGTCGCAAATCTTACCGTGCGCGACCCGGAACAATTGGCCTATATTACCCAAACCACCCTGTCGATTGACGATACAGCCGATATCGTCACTGCCCTTCAGACACGATTTCCGGCGATCAAAGGCCCGCATAAAGAAGACATCTGCTACGCCACCACCAACCGCCAGCACGCGGTCAAGGCCATGGCACCAAAAGCGGATGCTATCCTTGTGATTGGCGCACCAAATTCCTCAAACTCCAAACGTCTGGTTGAGGTCGGAGCCGCCGCTGGTTGCAACTATTCGCAACTAGTGCAACGCGCGAAAAACATTGATTGGCGGGCACTCGATGGTATCAAAACCGTTGGTCTCACCGCAGGTGCCTCCGCCCCCGAAGTTCTGATGGATGAAGTCGTTGAAGCATTCCGGGAACGTTATGACGTGACCGTTGAACTCATTGAAACCGCACAAGAAAATATCGAATTCAAAGTGCCACGCATCCTGCGCGAAAAGGCCTAAACATGACGACCGATAAAGCGACAATTGACGTTTATAACGCCCGCAGTGAAGATTACGCGCAACTGAATGGGCACGAAGCCAACTCCCCGGAGTTACAAGCTTTTATCGCTCGTTTACCGGTGAAAGCACATGTTCTTGATATTGGCTGCGGCCCCGGCCATATGGCGAAAACCATGATCAAAGCCGGCCATGTTGTTGATGCAGTTGACGCCTCGCCCGAGATGGTGACGCTCGCCCATAAATCCATGGTCCCAGCCCGCGTCGCCCGGTTTGAAGATATCGATGAGAATGAAGTCTATGATGCGATCTGGGCCAGTTTCAGCCTGCTACACGTGCCGCGCGATACCTTCCCAAATCTGCTCGAAAGCCTTTTCAAAGCCCTAAAACCCGATGGGCTTTTCTACATTGGAATGAAGCTTGGCGACGGTGAATATCGCGACGGCATCGGCCGCTTCTACACCTACTACACTGAGGATGAACTGCTTCAGCACCTCGAACACACCGGCCTGACCGACCCCCAGATCACGCGTGGCACGTCCACCGGTCTTAGTGGTGAAGAAGCCGAACACATCACAATCACTCTCAGAAAGCCTGCCCATGCCTAATCTTCACGCTTGGACCGATGGCGCATGTTCAGGCAACCCAGGCCCCGGCGGCTGGGGTGTGGTCTTGCGCGCGCTGGACGGTGACACCATTGTCAAGGAACGCACATTAAAAGGTGGCGAACCCGACACAACGAACAACCGCATGGAACTTATGGCCGCGATATCTGCGCTAGAAATCCTAGAACGTCCATCCGAATTAACCATCACCACCGACAGTTCATACGTCAAAGACGGGATAACAAAATGGATTTTCAACTGGAAGAAGAACGGTTGGAAAAATTCCGCTAAGAAGCCTGTGAAAAACGAAGACCTCTGGAAGCGCATTGATGCTGCCCAAGCCCGCCATCAGGTGACCTGGAAATGGATCAAAGGCCACGCGGGGCATGCGGAAAACGAACAGGCGGATGAGTTGGCACGCGAGGGCATGGAACCATTCAAAAAGCGGTGTAACTGAGATTTAACGACTTTAAAGGACAGCGTTGAAACGCTTTAACGTCTTTAAAGTTTAGCGCTTCGGCCCGTATTTTTGCCACAGCCAGATCAGCGCGATAGCACCCAGAACCGCGCCAACAAAACCGCCAAGCCAAGCCCCAACCGTCAGCAAGAACCGTAGGATAAGACCGCCAACAATCGCACCCAGAATACCGATTGCAACGGTTGAAATCAGGTCGGTATTAACATTCATTATCCGCGTTGCCACAAAGCCCGCAGCAGCGCCAATGATCAGTAAAAAGATAATGATTCCCATCACTTCCTCCAATGTGTCGGCACGATAAACAGCGCGCCAACTGATGCAATAATTGCGTTAAGGCCTGGTGATCCAAAGCTGATCCGGAACATTAACCCGATAACAAAAAACAGACATGCGCCCCCCATGCAAATGATGATGGATTGCAAGATACCGTTGCGTGTAAATCCGTTCCTTTCAGATAGATACCCAACAATTCCGGCGATCACCAAAGTGAACGGTAAGGTTAGAAACATGCAATTCCTTTCAAAGGATGGCGCCTTTTTCAATCGGTTTCCCACGCTGAAACACTTCGGCATTCTGCGCGCCCTTGCCAGCACGTTGTAAACGCGTCAATCGCACAGCGCCCGTTCCGCAGGCCACAAGCAATTGATTATCCAGCACTTCCCCGGGATCACCGGAACCATCAGACAGTTCACTGCCCAATATTTTCAACCGCTCCCCACTCAGCAGGCACCAAGCCCCTGGAAAAGGTGAAAGACCTCGGATTTTCCGATCAACCTCGACCGCTGCGCGCGACCAGTCGATCTTTGCCTCTGCTTTGTCAATCTTATGGGCGTAACAAACGCCTTCCTCGGATTGGGGAACAGCCTCTAAATCATCATGTTTATCAACGGCATGCACAATCAAACCCGCGCCAAGAACAGCGAGGCGGTCATGTAAATCGGCAGTGGTTTCTGTAGCACCAATCGCCAGTGAATCGCGCAAAATTACATCGCCAGTATCAAGCCCAGCATCCATCTGCATGATGCAAACGCCACTTTCTGCCTCGCCTGCCATAATCGCACGATGAATAGGCGCCGCACCGCGCCAACGTGGTAAAAGAGAGGCATGAATATTCAGGCAACCCTTTGAAGGTGCATCCAAAATCGCTTGTGGCAAGATAAGACCGTAGGCCACAACAACCGCAATATCTGCACCCAGAGCAGCAAAATCGGCCACATCAGCCGGGTCCTTAAAGTTCAGCGGATGACGCACGGGCAGGCCCAAAACCTCAGCACGGGCCTGAACCGCTGTTGGACGATCCTTCTTTCCACGCCCCGCAGGACGCGGAGGTTGGCAATAAACACAGACAATCTCATGACCAGCGTCAATCAAAGCATCCAATGCGGAAACCGAAAAATCGGGAGAGCCCATGAAGATAACACGCATCAGGAAGCACCCGACTTCATCATTTTTTGTGCTTTTTTTACAAGCATTTGCCGCTTGACTGGCTTCAGGTTGTCAAAATACATCTTGCCCGCAAGATGATCGATCTGATGCTGTGCAGAGGTCGCCCAGATGCCAACAAAGTCACGTTCCTCAACCACACCTGCTTCATTTAGAAACTGCACCGTCACCGCACGTGGACGGCTGACAACGGCAGAAACGCCAGGCAAATTTGGGCTGGCTTCTTCGTGTTCACGCGGTTGAACAGACGCATGCAAAATCACGGGATTGGCCATCAATACCGCCTTACCGCGCTCATCCGATGCATCAACAACCGCCAAACGCTTCATGACACCAATCTGAACCGCCGCGAGGCCAACGCCGGGCATCGCATCCATGCTCACGACCATGTCGGCCCAAATTTGGCGAATTTCATCTGTTATTTCAGTGACGTCCTCGGCAACGGCGCGAAGCCGCTTGTCTGGCCACATAACAAAGGGGCGTGATTTACCCTGCATTCGGTTTCTCCCGATAATCGATACATAAGACCCCATTCAGGTGGTCAAATTCATGTTGCACACAGGCTGCTGCAAAGCCGGTGAAGTCAACAGATTGCGCAACGCCTTTAAGATCTTGCCAACGCATGCGGATTTGGGCGGGGCGCGTCACCCAAGTCAACTCACCGGGTATTGAAAGGCAACCTTCGTCAAAACTCTGCTGAATTTCAGACGCCTCGACGATTTCAGGATTCACAAAGGTCATCGGCGTGCATGTGCCTTCTTTCCAAGTGGTATCCATGACAAAAATCCGCAGCGGAATTCCAACTTGAGGTGCCGCAAGGCCCCGTCCAGGTGCGTCATACATGGTTTCGAACATATCCGACGCAAGGGCGGTAAGCATGTCGTCAAAATTCACAACCCGTTCACAGGTTTGACGCAAAACCGTATCAGGATGTTTGACAATATTGCGGATCATGCGCGGTTACTCCCGCGCCATTTCACGCTTTAGTTTCTGCATCTTACGGGTGATCATCTGGCGCTTTAGCGGCTTAAGGTAATCAATAAACAGTTTGCCATCTAGGTGGTCGATCTCATGCTGCACACAGGTTGCCCAAAGGCCATCAAACTCTGCTTCGCGCATCTCACCATCACGATCCATCCAACGCACAGCGACCTCTGCCGGGCGTTCAACATCGGCGAATTGTTCGGGGATGGACAGACACCCCTCTTCATAGACATTGCGGCTTTCGCTTTCCCAGATAACCTCCGGATTAAACATCGCCACAGGTTCGGGTGTCGCATCTTCACTTTTGGCACAATCCAACACGATTAACCGCTGCAATATCCCAACTTGTGGGGCGGCAAGGCCAATGCCAGGCGCATCATACATGGTCGACAGCATGTCATCGGCAAGCTTCTTCAGCTCGTCATCAATGGATGCGATTGGTGCACATGCCTTTTTCAGGCGCGGGTCGGGGTGGATCAAGATCGGGCGTATGGTCATAGCAATCATGTAGGCCATGCTGGCAGCTCCCGCAACACCTCTTGCGCTTGGTACAGTTTCCGCTAGCTTGGCGCTGCTAAGAAAAAGGGGATGCAGATGGGCTTTGACGAAATCACAGATCGCAGCGGTAAACGATCAACAAAATGGGGCATGATGGGCGCCTATAGCAAGGGCCCGTCAGAAGGTGCGATACCGATGTGGATCGCCGATACAGATTTCCGCTGCCCCGACTTCATCCTTGATGCTGCCCGCGACTGTATTGACCACGGAATTTTTGGCTATTCCGGTGATTATTCCGACTACTTCGATGCCTGCAAATGGTGGATGAAAACCCGCCACAGCTGGGAAATCGAAAGCGACTGGATTATTCCAATGCACGGGCTTGGCAATGCCATCGCCACCGCGCTTGATACTTGGGCTGATGCAGGCGACCGAATTGTTATTTTCACCCCAGTTTACCATGAGTTTTCATCAAAAATTCAACGCTTGGATCAGGAAGTGGTCGAATGTCAGTTGGTTGAAGAGCATGGCAAATATACTTTTGATTTCGATGCCTATGACCAGATGATGGACGGTTCTGAAAAAATTCTGATATTTTGCTCTCCGCACAACCCCGGCGGTCGCGTCTGGAGCAAAGAGGAAATTCAGGGAGTCTGCGATTTTGCCCGCCGCCATGATTTGCTGCTGATATCTGACGAAATCCACCAAGATATTGTCTATGGCGGCAACAAACATATCCCAACCGCAGTTGCTGACCCTTCGATCACGGACCGGCTGATTACTGTAACCGCCGCCTCCAAAACTTTTAACATCGCCGGTATGCGAGTCGGCAATACCATTATCAGCGATCCGAAGCTGCGGCAGGAATACTTTCACCGGGTTGAGGGGCTTGGCCTGCAACCCAACACAATGGGTATCCCGATGTCGGCGGCAGCCTATTCACCAGAAGGTGCGGCCTGGACCGATGAACTGGTCGCTTATCTAAACGAAAACCGCGCCTTGTTTGATGCTGCTCTGAACGCCATTCCCGGCGTAAAATCGATAAATCTCGAAGGCACATTCCTTGCCTGGGTCGATTTTAGCGGCACCGGAATGGATCAAACGGAAATCCGCAAAAGACTTGAGGGCAACGACGGCGTCATCGCCAGCCAAGGCCTGCCTTTTGGCAGCGGTGGCGAAACCTTCATGCGTTTTAACATCGGCACCCCGCGCGCCATCCTCAAACAGGCAATTGAACGCATTCAAAACGCTTTTTCGGACCTGCAATAATGCATCCAAACTGATCCCCCCAGTAACTAGGGGGGATCAAATGGAAAAGGTTGAAGATATTGGCAGCTTTTTCTTTCGGGCCCACAGTTCGGAGACGCTCAAAGACTGGTATAAAGCGTATCTTGGGCTAAACCCGGTGCCTGCCGGGCCGGATGATTTTCCTTGGGTGCAGTCTGCCGGATAATCAGCGACCCAACAAAGCAATTGGTGCATTTTCGTCACGCACGAAATCAAGTGGGGCCTTATCTAGAACGGCTGTATTACGCTTGAAATCATATTTCATCCGCCCGAATTCTTCTTCAGAGGCCACAATCAAACACTGATACAAGTGCCGCGAACCATCATATAGGTCGACCAAACCACGCAAATTTGGCGCATCCGTAGCATCCAGTGAAAATCCGGTATCCCAGAGTTTCAACACGGGATAAGCCTTATCGTCCACATGAACACGCAAACGGCTGCTGTTTTTTTCGGCCTTCAGACGTGCCTGATCTAGGCCATCCTGCACTTCTTTAGAAATATACGTAGACATGTTTAACCCCTTGATCCCCCACACCATCATCACCGTGGCATGATAAAAATCAAGTTAACCTTTTGTCTGGTGTTCGCTTTTCGGCGCAAATGCACAGCCAGTGGTTGAATTCAGCGCTTTATCAGGCTCCATTGTGTGACGGTAGGCAAATCGATCCATTGCCCAGCCTCTTGCGCATCTGATCCCGCTCTGCCGATATTCAGCCGAACAAGCTCTCCTCCGTGGCTGGCTCGCAGCGCACGCAGCAGATCATTATCCACATCGGATTGCACATTTACCACCAACCGCCCCAAAGGGCGCAAAGCAGAAAACGCCGCCTTAAAGCAAGCCTCTGAAAGGCCACCACCGATAAAAATCGCATCCGGTACGGGCAGCTTTGACAGAACTGCCGGGGCTTCGCCATCGATCAATTCGAGCTTTGGAACCCCGAGCGCCAAGGCGTTGGCTGCGGCCATAGCACGCCGATCCGCACGAGGTTCAATCCCGATAGCCCGCGCATAACGGGCGGCGCGCATCCATTCCACTGCAACAGATCCACAGCCGGTTCCAATATCCCAAAGCAATGCCCCGCGCATCGGCATCAGCCGGGCCAATGTTACGGCACGAATTTCACGCATTGTCATAGTGGCATCATGTTGAAATAGATCATCCGCAAGCCCTGGCACTCGGGGCAAAAGCGCCGCATCAGGGGCCGCGATACATTCGACAGCAAGCGTGTTGAAGTCAGGCACGATGTGTTTCCAAGTTGCCGCTTCACCTTCAAAACGCACCTCATCCGCGCCACCCATTGCGGCAAAAACTGTCATCTTTGATTGCCCAAACCCGCGATCAGTCAAGAAACGCGCGATCTTTCCGGGGGTCTGCGCCCCCGTGGTGAGGATTAGAAGCCTCTGATCGGGTTGAATAAAGGCGATCATCTGTTCCACCGGACGGCCGTGAACTGTCAAGGTTTCAAGATCAGCCATTGACCACCCCATGCGTGCGGCTGCCAGTTGAAACGCCCCGACCTGTGGGTGGTAAACGACCTCAGATGGATCCAACGCCCTACCGATCCGCGCGCCAACAGAATACCAAAGCGGATCCCCAGTCGCGATGACCACAACACGCTGATGTCTACGGGATTTCAGCAGATTGATCAGATCAGAAAACGGACTGGGCCAATTGATACGTTCTGCACCTGAAATCTGTGCAATATCGCTGTGGCGCTGCCCTCCAACGATCAGTTCAGCGGTCTCCACAACGGCGCGAGTCGCAGGCGACAACCCTACAAGCCCATCTTCACCAATGCCAACAATATGCAACCAAGGCGCAACGTTTTGCTTCGATTTATCACCCGTCGCATTGCGATCTGTCATAACTAGCCCCCATCAAACCCTAAAGCCGGTAAGCTTTGATAGTATGAAGCCCTTCCTAGAAGTCAAATGCACAGTTTATGCGCGCGGATCGACAATAGGCATCACCGAAAATTCCACTAGATCTATGGCAGGTAAACAGATGCGAAGGAATGTGGGTTTGGGACTTTTGGTGAACGGCAACTGGCAAGACAGCTGGTACGAGACAAAATCAAACAATGGCAGCTTTAAGCGCCAACAAGCAGGTTTTCGAAACTGGGTCACCAAAGATGGATCCCTTGGGCCAACCGGGCGGGGCGGGTATAAAGCACAAAGTGGGCGATATCATCTGTATGTGTCTTACGCCTGCCCATGGGCCCACCGCACGCTGATCTTTCGCAAACTCAAAGGGCTGGAGGATCATATCGGCGTCTCTGTCGTGCACCCCGATATGCTTGGTGAAGGCTGGACATTTAATTCTGAATTCTCTGGTGCAACAGGTGACTCGCTGCATGGCCATCGCTTTATGCGAGAAGTTTATCTTGCCGATACAGCGGATGTGACAACCCGTGTGACCGTCCCTGTTCTTTGGGATAGGGAAACCGGAACGATTGTGTCAAACGAAAGCTCTGAGATCATTAGGATGTTTAACAGTGCTTTTGACGACGTTACAGGAAACACCCTAGATTTATGGCCTGAAGAGCTGGACCCAAGGATTGAGGAATTCAACGACAGGATTTATTCAGATATCAATAACGGCGTCTATCGGGCAGGTTTTGCAACCAGCCAGAGCGCTTATGATGAGGCTGTCCACAAACTGTTTAACGCTCTGGATTGGCTTGAAGGGCACCTATCCCAGAACCGCTATCTGCTTGGGGATCATCAGACAGAGGCCGATTGGCGGTTGTTCACGACCTTGGTCCGTTTTGATCCGGTCTATCACCTGCACTTTAAATGTAACCGAAGACGGTTGATCGATTACAAAAACCTGTGGGCATTTACGCGTGAGTTGTATCAAACGCCGGGCGTGGCAGAGACCGTTCGAATGGATCATATCGTGCGCCACTACCATTACAGCCACGACACAATAAATCCGCATCGGATCATTCCGATAAACCCAGTTCTAGATTTTTCAGAACCTCATAAGCGGGATCAGGTACCGCTGGCGTAATAGCGCACCATTTCCGTCAGATCTGAGGGTGGGGTCTCACGTTGCACCACGGCCCGTACATTGGGGATGTGATGGAAAATCGATCCGTCTGAGAAGAACGAGGTATTGGTCACAAATACGACCTGTGCCTCGGGCAACCGAAAACTTGCGTAATCAGCCAAAGCAATCGCGCTGCCACCCTCAAGCACCATATCAAGGATGATAACAGCGAAGTCCTCCGTGGTCAGAATTTCAGTGGCACTTTCTTGGTCACTTACCAAGGAAACGTCACAACCTGCGCGTTCGAGATGTCTTTGCCATAACTGGCCAAGCTCTCTTTTTGATTCAACAATCAGGACGCGCACACTCTTCTCCACTTTATCCTCTAGGATGTTCTCAGGTTAGCGGTCGCATGACACCCTTGCTACCTGGACAAAAGTTCAATACCGCTCAAAAAATCAAACTCGCGCGCACCACACCGGATAGGGCCTCTGAGCAGTTCATTTTGGTCGAATCCACGCACTTCTATAACTACATGCACCTGCTGACCGATACGAAAAATACTCATATCATCGCTCTAAAACACCTTAAAAACAGTGCTTAAATTAGAAAAGACATCCAAAATTGTAATACTGAAATTCGGAAA
>MAAC01012112.1_pt1 | contig 19343 bp, 15 predicted proteins | sample 1115981 | NCBI WGS metagenome assembly MAAC01 (sample SAMN04961126, study PRJNA320927) | seawater metagenome | isolation source: sample BD02T64 sea water enriched with oil for 64 days | place: USA:Gulf of Mexico | collected 2013-07-27
ATTCTCTAATAAGCTACATCCATGTAGCGCCCTTAAAAAGAAATGTAACGCAGAGTATGATTTGCTCAGCCTTCCCCAAGGGGCTGGTTTAGAAACGCTTTATGCTGCGTTATTGATTTTGAGAAGGGAATAACCATTCTCTTCAATCAACGCCTTGCCTAAAGTCGTTTCTAATTCTAGCTGAATCATGCATCTTCAAGTGGAACGGGTATATATTAACATTGTAAAAAACTTGCCTCGCTAGTTTTTTAACAGCATACGGAAGAAAAAATGCATAAAAACATAGTGCGATCTTTATGGAAGCAGATCATAGCCTTGGTAATTATCAGCATCATCATTATTATCAGTGTAGTGCCATATATATTTAATGAAACTACCATAAAAGAAGCCACCTTAGTGGCAGAAAATACGGCTCAACAATATTCGCTATTAAGAAGTTACTATACTAAAAACATTGTTAGTAAACTCAAAGCTAATGGCCACATATCAGCTTCAAGCGATTATAAAGACAAAGAAAATAGCATCCCTTTACCTGCAACCATGATACATGAGCTTAGTGAACTATCTAAATCAAGTGGCTTGCAAATTAACCTCTACTCAGCTTTTCCATTTCCTGAACGAGCCAATAGAGTACTGGATACTTTTCAACAGCAGGCTTGGCAACAGCTTAACCTCAAGCCAAATGAACCCTATGTAATAACACAAACCATAGGTGAGTTGGATGTAGTTCGCGTTGCCATTGCCGATACTTTAACTGAGCAAGCTTGTGTGGATTGTCATAATAGCCATCCGCTCACTCCAAAAACAGGTTGGAAATTAGGCGATGTCCGTGGAGTATTGGAAGTTATTGTTCCTATTGATAAACAGCTTACATGGCAACAAAGTGGCAGCTACCAATTATCTTTAATTGTTATCTGTATTTTTCTGATTATTTTTTATTTTTTACTACATATGCTTAGTAAAGAGTCACGAAATAACGTACGCGGTATACTAACACCATTAAAGAATCAAAAATTTGCGCTAAATGCCCACTCGTTAGTCTCTATGGCCGACAAGCTAGGCAATATTATCTATGTTAACGACAAATTTTCAAAAATAAGTGGCTATAGCGAAACTGAACTTATCGGTAAAAAACATAGTCTGCTTAATTCAAATAATCAGCCGAAATCTTACTGGCAGAGCATGCATCAAACCGTATTAGCGGGTAATATTTGGCATGACGAAGTACGAAATAGAGCCAAGAACGGAGAGTATTACTGGGTTGATACTACCATAGTACCCAATTACGATAGCAATAAACAAGTCAATGGTTTTACCTCAATTCGCACTGATATTACCCAACAAAAACAAATCACAGCAAAGCTGGCGTTAGCGAAACAACAAGCTGAATCAGCAAAGTTTGCCTTAGACCAACACTCCCTTGTCTCAATCGCTGACTTAGCAGGGAATATTACCTATGTTAACGACAAATTTTCAAAAATAAGTGGCTATAGTAAGGTTGAGCTTATCGGTAAAAAACATAGCGTGCTTAATTCTAATAATCAACCTAAATCCTACTGGCATAACATGCATCAATGCGTATTAGCGGGTAAGGTTTGGCATGACGAAGTACGAAATAGAGCCAAAGACGGACACTATTACTGGGTTGATACCACCATAGTGCCTAATTACGATAACAATAAACAGGTCAATGGCTTTACCTCAATTCGTACTGACATTACTCAACAAAAAGAGGATGCAAAATCACTTCTTTTAGCGAAAGATCAACTTGAAACAGATGCTGCTGAGCTGTTAATCGCCAAAGAGCAAGCTGAGGTTGCCAGTGTTTCTAAAGCTGATTTCCTTGCTAATATGAGTCATGAAATACGTACACCAATGAATGGCGTGATTGGCATGACCAACTTATTACTTAACGGTGAGCTAAATCAAGAGCAACACAAGTTAGCCAAGACAGTAAAATCATCCGCGGTTAGCCTATTAGGTATAATCAATGACATTTTAGATTTTTCAAAAATAGAAGCCGATAAGTTAGATCTTGAGATAATCCCCTTCAACTTAGGAAAAATGATAGAAGAAATTGGTACAAGCATGAGTTTTCAATCTCAACAGAAAGATTTACAACTTATTTGTCCGGCCAACCCTATAATTCAACAGTGGGTTAAAGCCGATCCCGGCCGAATTAGGCAAATACTGACAAATTTAATTGGCAATGCAATTAAATTTACCGAACAGGGTGAAGTTGCTGTTTATGTTAAGTTAGTAGAGCAAACCGCAGAGCAAAAACTATTCCGTTTTGAAATTAAAGATACCGGCATTGGCATTAATAAGTTACACCAGCAACAATTATTTGATAAGTTTTCACAAGCTGACAGCTCTACTACCAGAAAATATGGTGGCACAGGATTAGGCTTATCTATTTGTAAAAGCTTGGTCGAATTAATGGACGGCGAAATAGGTATCGATAGTGACATTGGCCAAGGGGCGACTTTTTGGTTCACCCTTCCCCTACTCAAGACTGAAGAAACCAGTGAGATTGCTATTTATCATACTGACATTAAAAATGAAAAAGTATTAATTGTTGACGATAATGAAACTAATTTAGAATTAATGCACCAACTGCACAAAATATGGAACATCCCACACACATTAGTCAATAGTGCGACAGCAGCATTGACAGAACTAACACTTGCATTACAGGAAAATGTACCCTATAGCATTGCTATTTTAGACATGCATATGCCCGAAATAGATGGCCTACAATTATGCCAACAAATACAAAAAGATCCGCAATTAGCGCAAACTAAGTTAATTATGGCATCATCACAAGCCCAACGTGGCGATGCGCATAAAATGAAAGATGCGGGGTTTCAAGGCTATATTACTAAACCTATTCAACAGTCTGAATTATTTGATGTTTTATTAATGATTTCAGGTCTTAAAGAATCAACACCAGGATTGATAACACGCCACACCACAAAAAAACATGTGCAGTTTAAAGCGAAGGTTTTAGTGGTTGAAGACAATACCACCAATCAATTAGTCATAACTGGATTACTAAACACTTTAGGGATAACCGTTGATTTGGCCAATAATGGCCAAGAAGCCATCGCAGCATTACAAAGTGTTAATAATCATGACTTGGTCTTTATGGACTGTCAAATGCCTGTCTTAGATGGCTACCAAGCCACCGCAAAAATAAGAACTGAACAGTCAGGAATAATAAACAGCGCCATTCCTATCATTGCCATGACGGCTAATGCCATGGCTGGCGACGAACAAAAATGTCTAGATTCAGGCATGGATGATTATTTATCAAAACCTATAGAGCCAGAAAAAGTGATAGCTATGCTAAAAAAATGGCTGCCTAAAAAAGATCACGTTGAAAATAAACTAGCCAATGAAAAGGGCAAAACAATAACAACCCAAGAAAACACAATTGATGAACATGTCATTTTTGATCATGATGATATGGCTAAAAGGTTGATGAACGATCCTGAGTTAATGAAATCTGTTGCTGAAATTTTTTGCCAAGATATAGTGGAGCAAATAAATGAACTTAAAATTAGCATTAAAGATAATGATGTTGTCCAAGCAGCGGCTATTATGCATCAAATAAAAGGTGCATCCGCTAATGTTGGCGGTAAAGCATTAAGTGCTTTAGCGCTTGAAATGGAGTTAGCGGGCAAAGCCGGTAATATTGATGTTATTCAGGCAAGTATTGAGCAACTTGAGCACAATTTTAATGCCCTTAACCTTGCCATGGAACAACAAATTTAATGAAGTTACTCATTGCTGAAGATGACAAAACCTCACGGCTAATTTTACGTTCTGTATGTGCAAAGTGGGGTTACGAGGTAATTGCCGTAGAAGATGGTCAAGCTGCATGGCAATTAATGCAGCGCAATGATGCACCACAATTAATGGTGGTAGACTGGGAGATGCCGCGCATGAGCGGTATTGAGTTTTGTCAGCGTGTTCGTGAAAAATTTCCGAATAATCCACCTTATATCATCTTATTAACCTCGCGTAATGAAACACAAGATATCGTAGCCGGATTAAAAAATGGTGCCAATGATTACATTGCTAAACCTTTTGATAATGACGAACTACAAGTACGAATTTCGGTAGGCAAACGTGTTTTACAGTTACAAAACGAATTACATGAAACAAATAATGCCTTAAATCTCGAACGAGGTATTATTGAAAACATAATTCTTGGCATGAAAGCTGGAGCACCATTTGATAAAGCTTTTCTTCGCTCTATACAGGCACCAGTAGAAAAAACCTCAGGCGATATTTTATTCGCAGCAAGTTGCCCTGACGGCAGACAGCATGTGTTGTTAGGAGATTTTACTGGTCACGGTATTACTGCAGCATTAGGCGGGCCAATAGCTTCCGATACCTTTTATAAAATGACATCTAAAGGCTTTTCCATGGCCGAAATTGGCAATGAAATTAATCAACACATGTGTAGTAAAATGCCCAGAGGTTTGTTTCTTGCTGCAATATTACTTGAAGTGAATCCTCAGCGAAATTCGATAAAAATATGGAATTGCGGCATGGAAGATATTTTATTTTTTCGAAATGGTCATTTTAGCGAAAGTATCAAGTCTTCCCGACCCGCATTAGGGATTATCAAAGAGCAATTAGATAATATGGTAGTTATTTCCTTTCAAGCGAATGATAAATTATACGCCTACTCTGATGGTATTATAGAAACAGCAAACCCAGACAATGAAATGTTTGGTCAAAAGCGCTTAATTTCGAGTATTGATGAAATGTTAAGCCATGATAAAAGTATACAAGCGCTGCAAGGTTATACTGATGAATTTAGACGGGGTACCCCCCAACTTGATGACCTTACCTTAGTAGAATTAAGCCATTAAAAATGAGAGTTACAAGTGAAATTATTAGTTGCAGATGATAGTAAAGTATCGCGAATGATGTTATTAGCCATCACTAAACAGTGGGGTTATGAGGTTTTACTCGCCGAAGATGGCGAACAAGCATGGCAAATAATGCAACAAGATGATGCGCCGCAATTATTGCTACTTGATTGGGAAATGCCCAAAATGAATGGCATTGAAGTTTGCGAGCGTGTTATTGCCAAAGATCCTGAAAACCCTGCTTATATAGTGTTATTAACGTCAAGAACCAGCTCTGATGATATTGTTGAAGGGTTGAGCAAAGGCGCCAGTGATTACTTGTCTAAGCCTTTCGATAGTGCTGAATTACAAGTACGCTTGCAAGTAGGTAAACGTATGATTGATCTACAGCAAAAATTGAATATTACTTTACAACATCTTACTGACTTAGCCAGCCATGATGCACTAACAGGCATATTCAATCGTCGTGCCATTATGGAAGCCTTACCGAAAGAAATTAAACGTATTGAACGCCAGAAACAAGTTTTGTGTATTGGTATGTGCGATATTGATCACTTTAAGCAGATTAATGATACCTACGGCCATTTAGCTGGCGACGAGGTATTAAAAGAAGTCACTAACCGTATGGAAGCAAGTCTACGAGAGCATGACTTACTAGGCCGTTACGGCGGTGAAGAATTTTTAGTTATCACACCTGTCGATAATACTAAACATGGTATCATCGCGTATCAACGTATCTGCCAGGCAGTGTCGGCGCGGCCAATTGAAATTGGCGATTTATCAATTTCAATTACCATAAGTTGCGGTGTTACTAGCTATTCGCCCGATAATGACAAGCGAAATATAACTAAACTTATTGCTAGAGCTGATGACGCTCTTTATCAAGCAAAGGACGCTGGCCGCAATCAAGTTATTTTTAAATAACTTGATAAATAACCAAACTTACACCCGCTCCACTTACACCAAATCGTCACCTTTTGAACAGTAAGTATCATCTTCTACTTCTGCAAAAAGTAGCGTTATTCCCAAAGGAATAAACGAAAAAGCTATATATACCCCTAAACATAACCTCTTTGTAAAGTAATGAAAGAAAACATGATCTCATTCATTGCTAAAAAGCTTAACTCTGTAACATAATTACTAACATGGTAATTAAAGAGTAAAACTTAAATGGCAAAAGTAGTACTTGTCACTGGCGCGAGTTCAGGTATAGGTAGAGTTACCGCACTTTTTCTCGCTCAACAGGGATATATTGTTTACGCTGGTACTCGGGATCCAGCTAAACTTTCCATCACACTTGATAATCTTCATGTCATCGCCCTTGATTTAACTGACAGCCAAAGTATCAAAGTTGCAATAAATACGATTAAAAAAGAGCAAGGTAAAATAGATGTACTGATAAATAATGCGGGCTATGCCTTAGTTTCTACCGTTGAGGATGCCACTGAAGAAGAAATGTTTAATCAGTACAATATTAACGTCTTTGCTATTTTTCGATTATGTAAAGAAGTTACACCGCTAATGAGGGCAAACAAGACTGGTGTTATTATAAATATAAGCTCTTTTCTTGGAAAAGTAGGTCTGCCATTATTTACCTTTTACAACTCAAGCAAATATGCCGTTGAAGGTATTACCGACTCCCTTAGATATGAATTGAAGCCATTCAATATAAGAGTGCACTCAATAATGCCTGGTTTTTTTAATACTAATTTTGCCAAAGAAAACTTAGTTGTTAACGCATCAACAATCGATACTGGTAGCCCATACAAACAAATCACCGATAGCTTGATTCCCAATATATTAAAGCAAATAAATCAAGGTAATGAACCTAAAGAGGCCGCTGAGCTAATATTGAAAATAATTGAAGATGACAAATCACCTGCACGGGTAACCGTAGGCGACAAAGCGAGAAAATTCATTGCTATGCGACGTGAGCTTTCTGACGAAGATTTTGAGCGTAGAGTTAAGGATTACTATAACCTCAATGGATAGTTTCTTTTTTAACATTACCGACAGGTGCTATAAAGTAACAGAGTTGTTTAAGCACAATGAGCAGCATGTAATTCGCGCTGATATATCCAATGGTTTGGTATTTTTCGATATTTCACTTTCTTTACCTGAAGAAAAAGTACTTAGGCTTAAAAATTTAGACAGAATGAATTTTATTGTTTCTGTGCGTCACGGCCAATGCCAAATAAAAGACAACTTATCGGGAGAGTCCATTAACTTAAGTGAAAACAATACTTATCTATTTGCTACATCACGACAAGACTTAGAAATAACTATTCATCAATCAAAAATATCAGAGATCTTTATTCTTTTTATTGGCGATTTTTTTATTAAAAGATACTTAAGTTATAATGAAAATGAGCCAATCAATTTTTTGTATAATATCCTACAAGAAGAGGTAAGCCTTGAGCTTGTGAACGAAACACCGACTGATGCGCTAAGCCTTCACCTTATTGATAAAATAGTTAATGCAAAAGACAGTGAAAAAATGAACAGTATTATCAGTGAACATCGTGCCATTGAATATATGATACACAGATTTTCATTGCTTGATTTACATTTGCCTGCAGAGCATAGCTCTGAAGAAATAGACATTGCCAGTAAGGCAAAAAAAATCATCCTGCAAAATTATAAAAAACCCCCTTCTATTAAAGAACTGGCAAACTTATGTGGCACCAACGATTTTAAACTGAAAAAAACCTTTAAAAAAGTTTATCAAACAACTGTCTATGTTTATGTTCAAAAACTTCGCTTAGAAAAAGCAAATTTACTACTGCGTGAAAACCTGCTGAGCGTGTCTGAAATAGCAAATGAGATTGGCTACAAACATCAAGGGCACTTTAGCGCTATATTTTATAAAGCTTATGGGGTTTATCCAAAAGATTTAAAAAACTCCGTATAGTGATACATTAAAATCCCGCTAGTGATAAAAGCGTATGATAATAACCAATCAACACGAGTATTATGTAGCCAATAAAGCCATTCTCTAGGAAATACTATGACTAAAGTTGTTTTAATTACCGGTGCAAGCTCAGGAATGGGTGAAATTACCGCTCATTATTTAAATGAAAATGGCTATACCATTTATGCCGGTACACGAGATAAAAGCCTTCAAACGCCAAATATATCAGGTGTTAATAATATTTACCTTGATGTGTCAGATACCGACTCTATGGAAACGGCAGTTAAATCTATAATTGCCCAACAAGGTAAAATTGATGTGTTAGTGAATAATGCAGGATTTGGCCTTATATCAACTGCAGAGGAAGTCACTGACGAAGAAATTTTTAAACAATTTGACGTAAACGTTTTTGGATTAATGAAAATGACAAGAGCGGTCCTCCCTTACATGCGTAGGGCTCAAGCTGGCGTAATTATCAATATTAGTTCTTTTCTTGGAAAGATGGGCCTGCCACTACTTTCTCATTACAACGCGAGTAAATATGCAGTAGAAGGATTTGTTGACTCTATTCGTTTTGAAATGGCGCCATACAATGTGCGAGTTCACTCAATTCAATCGGGACTATTTGGTACTAATTTTGTTAAAAAAGGTTTAGTCGCCAACGCAGCAACAACAGGTGCTGATTCACCTTACAAAGACTTAGTTGCACACTTTGTTCCTCTAGTAGCTAAAGCAATCAACGAAGGCCCTAGTCCACAACCTATTGCTGACGCTGTTAAAGCCATTATTGAAGACGAAAACTCATTAATTGCTATTCCTGTTGGCAGTGAAGCAACAACCTTCGTACCATTAAGAAAAGCGTTATCTGACGAAGACTTTGAAGTTAAAGTTAAAGAGTCTTTCGGTATTTGAATAAAGCCGACTAAACTCTAACTAAAGAACCAGTTATAGCGACTTCACAACAGATAATTAAGTGGTTATAAGTTAACTAAGCACAGTACAAAATAGATCTAAGATTATATGAAGAATAACCCTATAAATAATTCACTTGGTATTTTCCCTAAATCATGGAGTGAAGAACACGCAGGAAGAATTCCTGGCAATATTCCTATTTGGGTTGGCATATTATCTGAACTCACTGAATTTGGTATTTTTTTTGTCGCCTACTTTATTGCTAAATTCTATTACCCAGAAGTGTTTGCGCAAGGGCCACAAAGTTTACATACCTCATTAGGTGTAACCAATACTATTGTTCTGTTAACGAGTAGTTATTTTATGGCTAAAGCGATGGCCAATATTCGTCTTAATAATAAGCCTAAATGTGAACGCTATTTATGGTTAGCATTCTTTTGTGGTTGTTTATATTTAATGATAAAAACATGGGAGTTTTATTGGAATGATTTACAAGGGTTTGGCCCCAGTACCAGTGAGTTTTTTACCGTATATTATTATATGACGTTTAATCATTTTCTCCATGTTGGCTGGGCTTCATGTGCTATTTTATGGGTGATCTATAGATTAAGGTGTGGTGCTTATTCAGCGAAAGAGAACTCTGGTTTAGAGGCATTAGCAGTGTATTGGCACATGATTGATTTAATGTGGATCCTGATTTTTCCATTATTATATGTGCTTAGGTAGGTGATTATAATGAAAACCATAGGAAAACTAGAATATTACTTATTCACACTGATAGCGATAACACTGTTTAATACCTTTTTGGGTGAAAAATTCGCCTCTACAACATTGGTCACTATTTTAATCGCGCTTACCGTGACCTATAAAGGATTTATGGTGATTGATCATTTTATGGAATTAAAAGGAGCCAACAAAAATTTACGTTTTTTAATGCGGCTCTATTTTGTTATTTTTCCATCACTGATTATTGTGAGTGCTTTTTACTAGGGCCGTTAAAATAAAAAGCACTAAACATAACGAATGGTGCTTTCATAATAAAAGTGTAAATTTTTGTTATTACGTATCTAAATCAATAGCTTTCGCCACTATAAATCCTTGGCATAAAAAACAAACAGATTTATTAGAATTTATATTGAATACCAACAGCTAAGTAATCTTCGTCAGCGCCTGTGTCCATATCAAAGCTAGTGAAAAAGGCATATAACTTTGTGCTTTTTGCTAAAGAATAATCCGCACCAACTGTAACACCCGATTTACTATCACCGCCATCAAAATCTGCTGTTTGATATTGACCTTTAAGAGTCACTTTCTCGATTTTGTATTTAGCAGAAAACAAGAAACCGTCCATTTCAGCGCCACCATCAACTTTTTCTTGTGTATGGTAAATAGCACCTAAAGTAATGCCTGCTACTTTACCTTGTACTGTTGCACGAGTAGTGTCATAGCCTTTAACTTCTGAGTCCATGGCAATTGATGCATATACTTTCGATTTTTTCAGTTTTTTATCACCGTAAAATACGGCTACTGATATTGCATCATCTGCATCTACAGAATCTTCAGCAATATAGGTTACACCTACACTGATGTTGCTAAATTTAGGTGATTTATAAGAAATGGTGTCTGCCATACGGTTCTCACCTTTCCATAAACTTTTAATATCACCATTTAAATCACTGAATAAATCAACTTTACCTTGTGATTGTTTTAACATAGTGTCGTTTTTACCCAATAACACTTCACCAAAACCGCCCTTTAATCCTACATATTGATTTCTATCTGTAATGCTCTTACCTTTTTCGCTATCGCCATCAAGATCTAATTGAAACTCTGCTTTATAGATAACTTCTAAGTCATCATTTAACTTATGTGTTCCTTTAAAGCCAAGACGTGAAGCGTTACTTTTAACTTCAGTAAAGCTACCGTCGCCTTCATCTGATGATTGCAAAGAAACATCTGCTCGACCATATATATCAACATTAGCCGCAAAAGCTGGTTGAGCAAGAATCGTGCATAATGTTAACGCAATAGTATTTTTAACTAGTTTCATGTTTTAAGCCTTTTTTATAAATAAAGTATTTTGCTACATTCAATTAATAACAAGTTCTAAACTGACTGATTGCTATGCTATTATTATTGTATTACATAAATATGACAATGCGGCATATTTGTAATAATGTTTATCTTTATTAAAAAAATAGTCTGGATAATGATTATTAAATATTTTTATTTTATTAATTTTATTAAAAAGTTCATCCTCGGGTGAAAACTAGCTAAAATTAAAATAATAACTAACGATTCAACCTAGCATGAGTTAAGTTAAACTAAATGAAAATAACTAGTATTTCACGCAAACTCCTTACCAGAGTACTCTCCTTTTATTTCACCTTAACGGTGAGCGTCACAGGTATTCAAGTTGTTGCCGAGTATATGAATACTAAAAACCATATCAATAGCGAGCTTCTTACCTTAGAAAAAACCATCAGTGGTAGTTTAACCCGGGCTGTTTGGGAGCTGAACACACAACAAGCTATTGATATTTCTGAAGGCTTAGTTGCCATTCCAATGATAAAAGGCATAACCGTTACTGATGAAGCGAATAATGTCATTACACAATTAGGTGAAGTCATCTCACCTGAAAAATTAAAACTAGATAGTGACAATTCATTAAATGGTGAAGCCCAGGGAATTAGCTCGCTTACTGAAGGTTTATTTGGTCACTCTTTCCCATTAATTTTTGAGTTTTCAGGCCGCACTACTTCAGTAGGGCGAGTGACATTATTGTCGAGTAATGCTGTTATTTTTAGTCGAATAGAAGTAGGTATTTATTTCCTCATTGGTAATGCCATCGTTAAAACCGCTTTTTTAGTCTTTCTATTCACACTAGCATTTAATAAATTGTTAACAACGCCTTTACAAGAATTAACTAACCAAATTAATCAAGTAGACTTAGACGATCCTGAAGCATCTAAACTTCACTCAATGAATTACGAAAAAAATGAATTAAACGTTCTTGGGGATGCTTATAATAATTTGATCGATGAGTTAATTGACTTTAAAGATAGATTAGCCATTTCGCAGTTAGAAACAAACGCAGCAAAAGATCAATTAGATGAACAAAATATTCAACTTGAACAAGAGGTTGCACGTAAAACCTCCTCATTAAGTAGCACCATGCTCAAAATGGAGGTTCAACAAAAAGAATTACTTCAACAAAAACATACATTGCAAGATGAAAATATCCGCCGTAGCCGGACTGAAAAAACCTTAATTACCACGAATAAGGATTTAAAAAGCTCTATTGTCGAATTAAACAAAGCCAAAGAACGCTTATTAGAATCTGAAAAAATGGCCTCATTAGGTAAGCTGAGCGCTGAAGTCTCTCATGAAGTAAATACGCCTATAGGTATAAGCATTACTTCAGCCAGTTATTTATTAGAACTGTTGGTTCGTCTAAAGGAAAATCTTAACAAAGAAAAACTATCGAAAAGGAATATAGAGAGTTTCATTGAAAATGCGAATCAAAGTACTGAATTACTCACCAGTAATTTAAAAAGAGCGTCGGATCTAATAATTAGCTTTAAACATGTGGCTGTTGATCAAATCAGTGATAGAACTCGCCTAATTGCTGTTTCAAAATACCTTGATGAAATAATTCAATCGTTACATCCTAAATTAAAGAAGACCAATCACTGTATTAAAGTTAATTGTGACGAAAGCATTGAAATATCTAGTCACCCTGGCGCTATAGCGCAAATAATAATTAACTTAATCATTAATTCAATCATTCACGGCTTTGAAAATATAAACCGAGGTGAAATAACGATTGATATTAGCTTGCATCAGCAAACCTTACATTTAGACTACAAAGATAATGGCCATGGACTGACGAAAGAAGGATTAGAAAAATTATTTGACCCCTTCTACACAACAAAAGGAGATCAAGGCGGTACAGGGTTAGGCACACACATTATTCATCACCTTGTTATCGATACACTCAATGGTAGTGTTGACGTGAAAAATGAAGATGAGCACGGCTTAAGTTATCATATTGAATTTCCAGATATGCGCTACCAATAAAGACCTAAAGAAGATGTCTTTCTACGTTGATTGAAGTTGTTTGAGTATGCACTTTTCAGGTATCATGGCTTTTTTAAAAATAGCTTACAAAGCTACCAATGCCTAGGATGCAATTTATGTGGTTTAAAAACCTGTACTTTTTCGCTTTCACTCGACCTTTTGAGTTATCAGAAGAAGCGTTAGAAAAACACCTTTGTGAACATCTTTTTACTCCCTGTGGCTCTACTGAGTTATCGCATTTTGGCTGGGTAAATGCCTTAGGAAAACACGGAGATTCAAGTGTTCATTGTGCTAACGACAATTTCCTAATTTGTGCTCGTAAAGAAGAAAAAATACTACCCGCATCTGTAATTAAAGATATGGTTGAAGAAAAAATTAATTTACTTGAGCTAGAACAAGGCCGCGGCGCAACTAAAAAAGAAAGAGAGCAATTTAAAGAAGACATTACTTTCGAATTATTACCACGCGCTTTCTCACGTATTTCAGATACTCACGCTTATATTAGCCCAAAAGATAATATTATTGTCATTAATTCAAGCTCTCGTGGTAAAGCCGAAGATTTACTAGCACTACTCAGAAAAGTACTAGGAACATTACCCGTCACTAGTTTGGAGCCCGATGTTGCCGCAGATGAAACTATGACAGATTGGCTAATTAAGAAAAATTTAGGGCCAAAATTTACCTTAGGAACGGAAGCTGAATTTAACGCAATGGGCGATGACGGCGCAGTCATTCGAGTAAAAAATCAAGATCTTGACAGCGATGAAATTAAATCCCATTTAGATGCGGATAAATACATGGTTAAAGCCGCAATGGAATGGGACGAATCACTATCTTTTATTCTCTGCGATGATTTAGCAATTAAACGCATTAAGTTCTTTGATGTTATTCAAGAGCAAAATGATGACATTGACAGTGACGATATCATGGCGAAATTAGACGCGGACTTCGCCTTAATGGCCGGAGAATTAAACCGATTCATTCACGATTTGTTAGCTGAATTTTCATTAAAAACTACTGATTTATTAGAAAAAGATTAAACTTTTTGGAGCCTTAAAATGTCAATTATTAACATGACTGATCTCAACTTAGCCGGAAAACGCGTTCTTATACGTGAAGATTTAAACGTACCCGTGCAAGACGGTAAAATCACCTCTGATGCGCGTTTGCTAGCAGCCTTACCATCAATAAAACTCGCATTAGAAGCGGGTGCAAAAGTTATGGTAATGTCACACCTTGGTCGTCCAACAGAAGGTGAATATAATACAGAATATTCTCTTCAACCCGTTGCTGATTACTTAGCTGCAGCGATTAACTACCCAGTACGCCTAGTAAAAGATTACCTATCTGGCGTTGAAGTTGCTGCTGGTGAGTTGGTTATTTTTGAAAACGTTCGTTTTAACCAAGGCGAAAAGAAAAATGATGACGCGTTAGCACAGAAACTAGCAGCCCTTTGCGATGTTTTTGTAATGGACGCTTTTGGTACGGCTCATCGCGCCCAAGCCAGTACACAAGGCGTAGCGAAATATGCGCCCACCGCTTGTGCAGGTCCATTACTAGTAGGCGAATTAGATGCTTTAGGTAAAGCACTAGACAACCCTGCCCGTCCATTAGTTGCCATTGTTGGCGGCTCAAAAGTATCAACAAAACTAACTGTTTTAGAATCGTTATCAGGCATTGTTGATCAACTAATTGTTGGCGGCGGAATTGCTAACACCTTTATCGCAGCGGCTAAACATAACGTCGGAAAATCATTATTTGAAGCCGACTTAGTAGCCGAAGCTAAACGCTTAACTCTACAAGCTCAAGCTAACAATGGTGATATTCCTATTCCGAGTGATGTTATTGTCGCCAATGAGTTTTCACCTACCGCGACAGCAACATTGAAAAATGTTAGCGATGTAAGTGATGATGAAATGATTTTTGATATTGGACCAGATTCTGCTGAAGAACTTGCCAAAATAATTAAAAATGCTGGCACAATTGTCTGGAATGGTCCTGTGGGCGTATTTGAATTTGATCAATTTGGCAAGGGCACAGAAGCTATTGCTAAAGCGATTGCTGATAGCTCAGCTTTTTCAATTGCTGGCGGTGGCGATACCTTAGCAGCTGTAGATAAATACAACATTAAAGATAAAGTCTCTTATATTTCTACAGGTGGCGGTGCATTTTTAGAATTCTTAGAAGGCAAGAAACTTCCTGCTGTTGAAATTTTAGAACAAAGAGCAAAAAACTAGTAAAAATTTGAATTTCAAATTAATAAAAACATAATAAGAGAAAATAACAAAATAGTTATTTCTTATTATGTTTTATAACTATACCCGTTCCACTTAAAGATGCATGATTCAGCTGGAATTAGAAACGTCTTTAGGCGAGGTATTGGTTGTAGAGAATGGTTTATTCCCTTATCAAAATCAATAACGCCGCATAAAACGTTTCTAAACCAGCCCCTTGGGGAATACTGAGCAAATCATACTCTGCGTTACATTTATTTTTAAGGGCGCTACATGGATGTAGCTTATTAGAGAATGCAGGAGCATATTCTCCTGAATAACCCTTAATAAAAAAATGTGCCTTGATTATGAATCGCTCAGACTTCCTGAAACGAGCATCTTCAAGTGGAGCGGGTATGAATCACCTTAAGGTACAAACGTCAGTATCTTAAAGTGGTTTAGGATTTAATATTAAAAATAATAATAAAATAATATAAACAGCACTATACTCAAAATTATGAGTAACTCACGCACCCAAACTAACTGAGCACTAATATCTTTAGCCGCTCTACTCAAGGAGATCTTCATGACTTTAGCACCTAAAGCTTTAACAACCATGCTAGAAAAGGTTACCAATCAAGATGGCTTCATTGCTGCCTTAGATCAAAGTGGCGGTAGCACACCCAAAGCACTTTCTCTGTATGGTATTGAGAACACTAGCTTTAGCAATGATGAACAAATGTATGATTTAGTCCATCAAATGCGTACTCGTATCGTCACTAATCCTGCTTTTAATGGCTCACGTATTTTAGGTGCCATTTTATTTGAAAACACTTTAGATAGAGAGTTTGAAGGCAAAGATGCTGCACAATATCTATGGCAAGAAAAACAGGTTGTACCATTTTTAAAAATTGATAAAGGTCTTTGCGAAGAGAATAATGATGTGCAATTAATGAAAGCAATGCCTGAGCTTAATGCACTCCTAGACAAAGCAGTTTCACAAGGCGTATTTGGTACTAAAATGCGCTCAGTTATCAAATTAGCCAATCAACAAGGCATTAATGATATTGTTGTGCAACAATTCACCATTGCAAAACAGATATTAGCAAAAGGTTTAACACCAATAATTGAACCTGAAATAGATATTAATAGTCCTGAAAAATCTGCCGCTGAAGTATTACTTAAATCCGCATTACTTAGCGAGTTAGATGCATTACCTAGCGACCAAAAAGTCATGCTAAAACTCACATTACCTAATTCAGATAACTTTTATAGTGACTGTATTAATCATGAAAATATCATGAAAGTTGTGGCGTTATCAGGTGGTTACAAAAGAGAACAAGCTAATAAAAAAGTTAATTCTAATCATGGCATGATAGCGAGCTTCTCTCGAGCATTAACTGAAGGCTTATCTGAAAAACAATCAAATGATGAATTTACCTTGGCATTAGATAATGCCATAGAGAGTATATTTACTGCATCAAAAACCTAAGAGAAGTAAGATAACCTTAAAGCAAAATAAATGATGCTAAAAAGTGTGGTTAACTTTCACACATAATTATAAAAACCTTATGGAAGTAGTGCTTTTTCATAAGGTTTTTTTGTAAGTTTAATACAAATGAGTAACATTCCCCATCAAACCGCCAAAACCACAATTTTCTGTGCCCGAAGCCAGTAAACTCTGATATAATTTCGTCACTAATACAGAAAACTTTCATTGTTATAAACAATACGTTTAATTGACTAACCTAGGAGTAACCAATGGCTTTAATTTCAATGCGTCAAATGCTTGATCACGCTGCAGAGTTTGAATATGGAATCCCAGCATTTAATGTAAATAATTTAGAGCAAGTGCGCGCAATTATGATTGCAGCAGATAAAACTGATAGCCCCGTTATTCTTCAAGGATCTGCAGGTGCTCGTAAGTATGCTGGAGCCCCATTTTTACGCCATTTAATTTTAGCTGCTATAGAAGAATTCCCTCATATTCCTGTTGTTATGCATCAAGATCACGGTACTTCGCCAAGTGTATGTCAACGTTCAATTCAATTGGGTTTTTCATCTGTAATGATGGACGGCTCATTAATGAGTGATGGTAAAACACCCAGTAGCTATGAATATAATGTTGAGGTGACTCAACGAACTGTTGAAATGGCACATGCTTGTGGCGTGTCTGTTGAAGGCGAATTAGGCTGTTTAGGTTCATTAGAAACAGGTGAAGCTGGTGAAGAAGATGGTATTGGTGCTGTAGGTAAATTGACACTGGAGCAAATGCTAACAAACCCAGAAGAAGCTGCTGACTTTGTGCAAAAAACGCAAGTCGATGCCTTAGCCATTGCCTGCGGTACTTCGCACGGTGCTTATAAATTTACTCGCCCTCCTACAGACGATATTTTAGCCATTGACCGTATCAAAGCTATTCATAAGCGCATTCCTAATACTCATCTAGTGATGCACGGTTCATCATCAGTTCCGCAAGAGTGGTTAGCGATTATTAATGAGTATGGTGGTAATATACCTGAAACTTATGGTGTACCTGTTGAACAAATTCAAGAAGGCATCAAAAATGGTGTACGGAAAGTAAATATTGATACTGATTTACGATTAGCATCAACGGGAGCGACTCGACGCTTTCTAGCACACAACCCAAGTGAGTTTGATCCGCGTAAATTTTTAGCTGAAACAACGAAAGCAATGTCTGAAATTTGTATTGCTCGTTATGAAGCGTTTAACACTGCAGGTAACGCTAGTAAAATAAAACCCATTAGCCTTGATACTATGTTTGATCTTTATCAAGCGGGTAAACTAAATGCGCTAATTAAGTAATCTATACCCGCTCCGCTTGAATCATGCATCTTCAGGTGGAACGGGTATATAGCTAAACATATTAAACCATCTAGATTTTCTGTAATGATAGGTGGTTCTTTTCTTTTTACTTTCAAACAAAAATCTTCTTTAAAATAAATACAATTTATTTATAATAGCTTTTTTTAAATCGTGATTTACTCATAATCGTTATATTACCTTATACCAATCAGACTAACTAAGTGATCATTTTAAATGGCTTAAATACTCAATAACATCGTTGCTTTCAATCCCAATAGCTAGCTATTGCTCAATCAAACGCCTTGTTCTTGAAAATTTACACTCATTAAAAATTAAACCATTAATTAATCTGTTTGGTATTACTTGTATATTCGCTTATAAATCCATTACTTCATTAACTACGATTTATTAACAGTCTTAGTTAAATTATTTTGTCTAAAAATTGAGAATAAAATGCTTCGTTTTTCAATACTTACATTATTTTTTCTCTTATCTATTACTGCTTATGCACAAGGAAGTTACTCTCAAGATGAGAATAACCAGATTTCAATAAGTGAAAAGAAAACTGCCTCAAAAGCAACTGCTGCTGATATTTTATCTAGCCTTGAAAAAGCAGTACATACAAAAACCATCAATGAAATGTCGATACTTACCGGCTCTGCTGAGCTAGGTTTTTTATACAAGACGGGTAATACTCATAGTGCCGATATAAAAACGGGTATTGATGTACGTTTTGAAAAAGACCGCTGGTTAAGCTTATTAAACATAGATTTACTCATAAAAAAAACAGATATAACTGATAAAGATAGCAATGAAATACACTTTAAGACTACCGACCAAAAATGGACAGCAGCTTCGCAAACTAACTACAGCTTAGACAGCAGCGAAAAACATTACATATATGGTAATGTTTGGTATGAAGAAAATGAGTTTAGTAGCTTTCTCAATCAAAACTCAATCTCTACTGGTTGGGGTAGACATTGGTATAAAACTAAAAAGGCTTCACTTTGGGGGGATATTGGTCCTGGTTTTAAGCGCGATAAATTTAGAGCGACAGATAAAGAACCGACAAAGACAGTAACGTCATGGATTATACAAGCTCAAGCGTTATATATAAGAAAGCTAGGTAAACATGTCGAATTAAAACAAAGCCTCAGTGCCAAACAAGCAATAAAAACAGGCGAGAATAGTATTTATAAAGCCGAAACCGCCATAACAACTAAACTTATTTCAACATTGCAGCTAAAGTTTACTTTTACGGTTAATTACAATACTGATATCGAAAATAATCAAGAAAACTTAGATACTCAAACTGCGGTAACGTTAGTTTATAGTTTTTAGTTAACCTTATATTTAATATTAAAAAAACCGGTGTTATAATTCCCTTGAATAACAGACTAATACCAATCCGTATAAGAAAGTGATCGCTTAGCGAGAATTTAAAGGCTTAGAGGCAAGGCATTGATTGCAGGGAATGGTTACTCCCTTATCAAAATCAATAACGCAGCATATAAG
>MAAC01018863.1_pt1 | contig 19290 bp, 15 predicted proteins | sample 1115981 | NCBI WGS metagenome assembly MAAC01 (sample SAMN04961126, study PRJNA320927) | seawater metagenome | isolation source: sample BD02T64 sea water enriched with oil for 64 days | place: USA:Gulf of Mexico | collected 2013-07-27
GGGGGTTGGATAGAAGATGATACCGCCGCGACAACACTGAGTATTCTGACTCGTTAGGGAGCATCTGATAAAGCTCGGCGAAGCAGGCCGCAATTCAGGATCTTCGAGTTCGAGGCGTAAAGTACACATAATGGCGAGCTATTGTGAAGTTTTACAACGAAGACACAGGCCATCCTGAGCGTAGAGTGCAAGCTCATGACTTGTTTAGAGGTTCCTCAGCTTACCCGCAGTGGTGATAGTGACGAGGGGCCTTGAAGGCTAGTCACCTACTGGGCGTAGCACTACGACGGTATACAGCTTCAGTACTATGCCCATAACCCAGGGCGATAAAATTACCACGTGTACAGCCAGGGAGGGCTCACGTCATGCATACCCCGCGAATTACCCACATAGCCTTACACCTCGTTGATATCGATGCCTGCATTGATTTTTATCAACAGTGCTGTGGCATGGCGATTGTGCATTCACGCACGGCGGGCGAACAACGCATCGTCTGGATGGCGGAACGGGGGCGCGAAAGTGACTTTATTTTCGTACTCATGAATGGCGGGCAAAACCTGAGCTTGCCCGACGCCGACTACCGCCATTTTGGTTTTGCCCTGGATAGCCGAGCCGCCGTCGATGCCATTGCCGAGCTGGGTCGGGAGCGCGATTGCCTGGTTTGGCCGCCGCGCGACGAGGGCTTTCCGGTGGGTTACTACTGCGGTTTGCGAGACCCCAATGGCAATTTTGTCGAGTTTAGTTATGGCCAGCCTCTGGGGCCGGGGGCCGAACAATTTGACAAGCTTGAATAGTTTATTTCTCTGTTAGCTTTATAGGGCGTTAAAGCGGTGAATTCAGGCTCAGAATGGGTTTTTTATGGAGTGGGGGTTTTGGCGCTTATTTACTTGCTAGTTGGCGTGGCCTTAGCGGGTAGCCTCTATTCTGACTTTGTCATTACAACCAAGCCATGGGTGAACTCGGCGCAGCAGGTTCGCCAGTCCATGTGATATCGCCAATCATCAATAATGATCCATGGGGCGTTTTATGTATGCTATTTGGCTACGGCATTATCAAAGACCTTGCTTACAGTAAAATGGCTGTCCTTCGGTTTATTGTTCTGTGATGTCGCTTGTGATCTAGAGCCTCCATCGCTGACTCATAATATCCATGACATGCTCGGCTTGCTGATGATTTCCAGTCTTATTTTCTCACGTTTCATCGGGGTTTTTATCGCTAAGAATTTACTGTATTGAATGGTTTTCATTAGCCTGCGCCCTTGTCGCAATGACGGCTAACAGAGGATTCCATCTCAGTATCAAAAGTGCTATTTTAGCGCTAAGGGCGCTGCGTCGCTTTTTATCACTATCGCTTGAGGGTTAGTCAGTGCTCTATTTGTGTTACTTAATACTGGGTTTGATAGCAGTATTCCCGCTGTTATGGTTGGCTAATAAGCTGAGCTTTAATGGTATGCAGCAGGTATTGGGCCTAAGCCTTGTGGTGGCGGCCGCTCTTTATATCGGTTTTGCTTTTATGGGGGGCAGTGCGAGCTGGCTGGCGGTGGAAATAATAGGCCTGCCTATTTACGGTACTTTTTATTATTTGTCCTGTAAATATACAGGTGTTTGGCTGTCAGTGGGTTGGCTTCTGCACCCCCTCTGGGATGTGCTTTTACACCTGAACGTCACAGGCGGTCACGGGGTGCCGGCTTGGTACCCCCTTGCCTGCGTCTCGTTTGATGTTACCGTTGCAATCTATATTTTATATCGTTTTCGGCTAGAAAAAATATCTAACGAGGCGCTGGTGTAGGCTTTGTATGGGGTATGGCCAGCAGGGCCACACCCCATATTGTTGCTTTAGAAAAAGGCCTGAATGCCAGTCTGTGCACGGCCCAAAATCAGCGCATGGATATCCGCTGTGCCCTCATAGGTGTTGACCACCTCGAGATTCATCATGTGGCGCATAATGGGGAACTCGTCGGAGATGCCATTGCCACCGAGCATGTCGCGGGCAACGCGGGCGATATCCAGTGACTTCGAGCAATTATTGCGCTTCATCATCGAAATCAGTTCGGGGGCGAGCTGGCCCTTATCCTTCAAGCGTGTGGCATTTAAAGAGCCAAGTAAGCCGAGGTGGATTTCGGTTTGCATATTCGCCAGCTTCATTTGTATCAGCTGATTGGCCGCCAGTGGGCGATCGAACTGTTTGCGGTCGAGGACGTACTGGCGCGCCGTTTGCCAGCAGGTTTCGGCGGCACCGAGAGCACCCCAGGAAATGCCCAGTCGTGCGCTGTTCAGGCAGCCGAAGGGGCCCTTCAAGCCTTTGACATTGGGTAGAAGGTGGTCTTCAGAGACGAAGACCTCGTCCATGACAATCTCACCGGTGACCGAGGCGCGCAGGGCGAGCTTGCCTTCGATCTTCGGTGCCGACAGGCCCTTCATGCCTTTTTCCAAGACGAAGCCGCGAATAATACCGTCGTCGGTTTTTGCCCACACCACAAACACATCGGCGATGGGGGAGTTGGTGATCCACATTTTATTACCGGTGAGGCTGTAACCGCCGTCGACGGATTTGGCGCGACTCTTCATACCGCCAGGGTCTGAGCCGTGGTCGGGCTCGGTGAGGCCGAAGCAACCCACCCATTCGCCGCTGGCCAATTTGGGTAGGTATTTTTCCCGCTGTGCCTCGGTACCGTAGCTGTAGATGGGGTGCATCACCAGGCTGGATTGCACGCTCATCATCGAGCGGTAGCCGGAGTCGACGCGCTCGACCTCGCGGGCGATCAGACCATAGCTGACATAGTTGACACCGGGGCAGCCGTAGCCCTCGATGGTCGAGCCCAGTAGGCCTAATTCGCCCATCTCATTGAAAATCTCTCTATCCATGCGCTCTTCGCGGAAAGACATTTGCACACGGGGTAGCAGCTTGTCCTGGGCGTACTGTCGAGCGCTGTGCATAATCATGCGCTCGTCTTCGCTCAGTTGCTCTTCGATAAGGAAGGGGTCTTCCCAGTTAAAACTAGCCCAGTCGGCGGCCATGAGGTTCTCCTAAAGTAGGGTTTGGGTGGGGGCGATGAATTGGCGCGAAGTATACTCGTGCGTTTACTTTTAAACAAAAGCCCATGGCATTTATCAGAGCCGCTACGGCTTGCTTCTGACAACTTGCCCTGTGACACTAGGCGCGCGTAATCGAATTATGGCGATTGCCCCTGCGTGTATTTTTACCTGCTTAATATTGGATTTTATGACCCGACCCATCGAAGCCCTTATTTCCCTGGCCAACCTGCAACACAATTTTGCCCAAGCCCGTAATTTGACCCCGACGGCACGAATTATGGCAGTGGTTAAAGCCAATGCCTATGGCCACGGTGCGGTCCGGGTTGCCGGGGCGCTGGACCCGCTGGCCGATGCCTTTGGTGTTGCCAGTCTTGAAGAGGCTGTGGAGTTGCGTGCTGCGGGCATCGAGAGTCCCATCGTCCTGCTCAGTGGGGTTTTCGGTCGCACGGAAATGCTCGAAGTGGCGCGCCATGGTTTGGCTACGGTGATTCACTGCGTTGAGCAATTGCAGATATTGCTCGCTACCGAGCTAAGTCAGCCGGTCGATGTTTGGCTCAAGCTCGACACCGGCATGCACCGTCTCGGCTTCACGGCCGAGGGTTTTTGTCGGGCGGCGGGGCGGCTACGTGCGGCAAAGCAGGTTGCGAAACTGACCTTCATCTCCCACTTGGCCTGTGCCGATGATCCGGCCGCTGCTTTGAATGAGCGGCAATTATCCGCTTTTAGTAAGACGCTCGATGGTCTGGATGTTGGCGTCGATGAGTGCGCTAGTTTGGCAAATTCTGCCGCCCTGTTAACGCGGCCCGATATGCACTTCGACTGGGTGCGGCCGGGGGTGATGCTCTACGGGGTGAACCCTCTGGCGGGTGACCTCCCTTTACCTGCAGAACTAGAGCTACGTCCGGTCATGACCCTGCGTTCGCGCATTGTCGCCCTGCAAGCGGTGCCTGGGGGTGAGGCCGTAGGTTACGGCGAAGCGTGGTGCGCGCCTGGGCTAGCGACCGGTGCGTCGGCGAGTCCAGCGCGTATTGCCGTAGTAGCCGCCGGTTACGGTGATGGTTATCCCCGCCACGCCGCCAATGGCTGCCCGGTCCTGGTTAACGGTAAGTCTGCTGTTGTTGCGGGGCGGGTATCGATGGATCTTATCAGCGTCGATATCAGTGCCAACCCCGAGGCTCAAGTGGGCGATGTGGTCACACTTTGGGGCGAGGGCCTGCCCGTTGAAAGCATTGCTCAACACAGCGCAACCATCGCTTATGAATTACTCACAGCCGTCAATCAACGGGTTAAATTTAGCTATGAGTGAGCGGCACGCTGGCTTTGTTTTTTTTAACAGATACGTGTTAATTCCTGGGCCGCTTTAAGACTAAATTATCAATGCCATTTTGCAGCAGGGTAGAGCGGGCATGGGCTAATTTTGAACTGGATTGAAAGGGCCCTACCAATACCCGGTGCCAGGTGCCACCCTTGCTGGATTGAGTCTTTTCGACCTGGGCATTGAGGTTTAACAGCAGTAGGCTGGCACGCAGGCTATCGGCATCTCGGGCGTTTTTAAAGGAACCGGCCTGTAAGATAAACACCTCATCCTGGCCCTTTTCAGCCCCCGTTTTTCTCAGTTCATCGGGCGGGCTATCGGGCACGATAAATTCGGCGTCGCGCAGCTGGGTATAAAAATCAAAGTGGGGTTTTTGCTCTGTGTCGGTCGTCGTACCGGTAATTTCGTCGATTGCGCGGCTAATATCCTGCTGGGGTGTTTTCCACAATTGCATCAGGCCCATCGATAAAATGCCGAGTAGAAAGCCGCTGAACAGCCACAGCCAACGGGGAGACTGCACCGGGGTTTTATTCCTGGAGTTGGTGCGGGTGTTCTTGAGGGAACGACTGCGTTTGGCGGGGGGCTTTTTGGCGCTTTTCTTGGCGTAATCTCGAGACATGTCGGGCCGTGTTCTCTGGTCAGTTGCCATTGTATTCGCTTGCTAAAATGAGCGCTAATTGTTTTTAATTTTATTATTAGCTTTTAATTATAACTTGTTGATTGTATTTAATAATTATATGAATAATCTATATTGTGTCCTGGGGGTCGACATCGATTGACCACCTGAGTTTACGAGCGCTTTTGTCCCGTTCAAGCCAATGACTGAGCCCCCTGAGTAGCAAGTGTAGGCTGCGGCGCTCGGTAGCGATGAGGGTGAGCTGGTAGCGATAGCGGCCGTTGCGCTTTTCCATGGCGGCCGGGAAGGGGCCAAGATAGCGCAGCGCCGGGCTCGAGGGCATTTGGCCCTCAAGGTAGTCGCGGGCCCTTTGCATCAGGCCCAGTGCCTCCCCGCCCTGATGGAATTCAGCGCGAATCAATGCCGCATTGCTGTAGGGCGGCATGGCGCTGAACTGGCGTTCCTGTAATAGGTGTTGAGCAAATTTCCCGTAGCTGTGTTGACTGAGTAGCTCGAATACCGGGTGTTCACAATGGTGGCTTTGAATCATCACCACACCCGGTTTGGCGCCCCGCCCGGCGCGCCCGGCAACCTGGGTGATGAGCTGACCCATTTTTTCCAGGGCGCGAAAGTCGGTGCTGAACAGGCTGGTATCGGCGTCGAGTACCACCACCAGTGTCACGGCGGGAAAATGATGACCCTTGGCGAGCATTTGTGTGCCGACCAGTATGCAGGGTTCATTTTTGTTGATTTGCTCTAGCAATTCCTCCATGGCGCGCTTGCTCCCCGTCGAATCTCTGTCGACGCGGTGCACCGTGGCCTCCGGGAATAGCGCCTGCAGGGTGGACTCACTGCGCTCGGTACCCTGGCCGAGATAGTTGAGCTGTTCACTGGCGCAATGAGGGCAGTTTGCGGGTAGGGCCTGGCGCGATTCACAGTGGTGACAGTGTAGGCCCGGCCTATTGGTATGCACGGTGAGGTGGGCATCGCAGTGTTTACAGTCGGCCACCCAACCGCAGTCGTGGCACATCAGGGTTGGCGCAAAACCGCGACGATTGAGAAATACGAGAATCTGATTACCCTCGCTCAACTGGGTTTTTATGGCTTCAATGACGCTTTGTGAAAAGCCGGTATTGAGCTGGCTGTGGCGAATGTCCACCAGTTGCCAGGCGGCCTGCTTGGCACCACCGTGCCGGCCCTTGATGGAGAGGTGGCGGTAGCGCTGTTGCTCGCAGTTATACAAACTCTCCAGTGAGGGGGTGGCCGAGCCTAGCACTAGGGGGATGTTCTCCCGATTGGCGCGCATTACCGCGACATCACGGGCCGAGTAGCGAAAGCCCTCCTGCTGCTTGAAGGAGCTGTCGTGCTCCTCATCGACAATAATAATTCCCGGTGCTTGCATTGGTACAAACGCGGCGGAGCGAGTGCCGATGATAATGCCGGCGCTGCCACTCGCCGCTGCCCACCAGGCCTCCAGTCGTTGTCGCTCACTGAGACCGGAGTGAATCAGTGCGATGGGGCAATTAAAGCGGGCGCGAAAGCGCGCCAGGGTTTGCGGGCTGAGATTGATTTCGGGAATCAGCACCAATGCCTGGCGGGAGTGGCGCAGTACGCTGGCGATGGCCTGTAGGTAGACCTCGGTCTTGCCCGAGCCGGTTTCACCATCGATTAAATAGCTGCGGTAGTTGTGAAATTCGATTTGCTCAAGAGCGGCTTGTTGATCTACCGACAGGCTTAGCGGTGTTTCGGCGAGGATGTCGAGCTCGCCGTCGAGGTCGAAACCCTGGCCCGACTGTGTGGTGCTAAAGCTCTCTATCAGCTCTTTATTTTTGAGGCTGCGAACAGTGGCTGCGCTAATACCGGCGGCCGTGAGGGCCTCTCTGCTGAGGCTGCCGTGCTGCTGTAGTAATTGTAAGAGGGCCTGCTGGCTCGGTGCGCGCCGCAGAGCGTCATTGGGCAGGCCCTTGCCGTGGTGACTCAAGCGCCAGAAGCTCTGTTGGGGCAGGCTGCCGCCCTTGCGCAAGGTGGTCGGCAGGGCGCTGGCCAGGACATCACCGAGGGGGTGTTGATAATAGCGAGCGGCCCAGAGCAGGACGTCGAAGAGTACCGGCGGCAAGAGAGAAGTGCTGTCGAGTACGGCGCCAATCGGCTTCAGCTTGTTTATCGGATAGTCGCTACTGCAAGTGTGCGCTACGACAATGCCACATACCTCGCGCTTGCCGAAGGGCACGGCGACACGCACGCCGGGCTGTAGTACAGCGCTGGCTTCCCGGGGTGGCAGATAATCAAATAGCCGGCGCAATGGCGACTGCACGGCAACTTGATAAAATAGTGCATCTGTCATTTTTGGGCGCTAACTCGGTGGTTATTTTGGCAGTGAAGCGGGACCAGGGGCTGGCATTTTGTCGAGGCTATTGTCCGGAGAAGTGGCACCGTGTGCAATCGCCAGGGGGGAGATTGTTTACCTGCTAGTGTCATCCCATCAAGTCCTTGGAATCCCTTGGCTTTATACTTGAATCACCCGGCTTTTCTGGTAGTATGCGCGCTCCTGCAAGTATGCATGCGGTGCCTGACTAGGTGGCCCTACATAATCCCAACATTGTTTATCAATGTTCGGTAATTATGCTCGGTGACGGCTTTGGTGGCGGTGTGCAACAACCCTGCAACAATGAGGCAAGTAAAATGAAAGCTGAAATACATCCTAATTATGGCAAGCTGACTGCAACCTGCAGCTGCGGTAATGTAATTGAAGTTGGTTCCACTCTGGCCAGCGAAATTCACCTCGACGTCTGTGCTCAGTGCCACCCCTTTTACACGGGCAAGCAGAAGACAGCGGACGCGGGTGGTCGCATCGACCGTTTCAACCAACGTTTTGGCGGTATCAGCAGCGGCAAGAAGTAAATGTAGTCTGCTGGCTGACAAGCCAATGAAGAATGCGCTCTGGGTTAACGCTCGCAGCGCATTTTTTTTCGCCTCGATTTCTTCTATTCTCCTTTTTACTTCAAGTCTTACTCAAGCTGACAAGTGTCGCGCCGCTGACCTGGGTCGGGGGCGCGGTGAACGTGTTGCCATCCAGTATGTCTATGACGGGGACACGCTGACCTTAAAGGATGGCCGCAAAATACGCTTGATTGGTGTTAATACACCCGAGCGCGGGCGCAAGGGGCGGCCCGATGAGTCTCTGGCATTGGAGGCTAAACAGGCCCTGCAAGGTGCCTTGCAAGGGGCGGGTGTCCAATCAAGGGTCGTGCGCCTCTATGTAGGTCGAGAGCCGGAGGATGCCTACGGACGGCAATTGGCACATGTCTTTGTCGAGGGGCAAAGCCTTGCTGAGATGTTATTGGGCCAGGGCCTGGGCTGGCATGTGGTTTTGCCACCGAATACCGGCCTGGCTGCCTGTTTTGCCGCCGCTGAACAAAGTGCCAGGCAGCGTGGCAAGGGTCTGTGGCGGGCTTCGCTGCCACAGTTTGTCGGCACTGGGTCTCTACAGCGAGGTGGCTATCAACGCGTGCGGGGCAGGGTGAAGAAGGTGAGCTTTGCCAAGGCCTGGTGGATTAATTTTGATGATGGCTTTGTCGCGGTGATTTACCCGGAAAATCAGCACCTCTTTGATAAAACGACTGTCGCTACCTGGCGCGGCAAGCGCCTGGAAATTGAGGGCTGGGTCTATGCCGCCAAGTACCGTGGCAAGGCGCAGTGGCGTATTAAGCTGGCCACTCCCTTCGCCTTGTCACTGCGGTGAGCGGCTAGTGGGGTGGTGCTGCCCTGGGCTTAGCTGGGCTCGGATGGTGGTGGGCGTATCCGCCGGCCCGCTTGGTGGGCCGGCTGGCGCGATGACGTTGAGACGTGGGCTCTTGCGCTTAACTCTTGCCGTAGGACATTAGTCGCTCAAAACGTTTGTTGACGAGCTGGTCGAGAGGCTCACTCTGCAGTCGATCGAGCTGCTCGATCAGACGGCCCTTGAGCGTTTCGGCCATGGCATCGACATCGCGATGGGCGCCGCCGAGGGGTTCGGGAATGGTTTCATCGGCAATGCCCAGTTCTTCCAGTACACCCGAGGTAACACCCATGGCCTCCGCGGCCAGTGGGGCTTTTTCCGCGGTTTTCCAGATGATATTGGCGCAGCCCTCCGGTGAAATCACGAAATAGGTCGAGTATTGCAGCATATTCAGCCAGTCGCTGACGCCAATGGCAATGGCGCCGCCGGAGCTGCCCTCGCCGATGACCGTGGCGATGATGGGGGTTTTTAAACGCGACATCACCGCCAGGTTCTGGGCGATGGACTCGCTAATACCGCGCTCCTCCGAGTCGATGCCGGGGTAGGCACCGGGGGTGTCGATGAGGGTCAAAATGGGCATTTTAAAGCGTTCGGCCATTTCCATTAGCCGCAGGGCCTTGCGGTAGCCCTCGGGCTTGGGCATACCGAAATTGCGCGCCACCTTTTCGCTGACACCGCGGCCCTTTTCTTCGCCGATCACCATCACTGGCTTGCCGTCGAGTCGGGCGACGCCGCCGATAATGGCCTTGTCATCACCAAAGTGACGGTCGCCGTGCAATTCATCAAATTCGGTAAAGAGCCTGGGGATGTAGTCCTTGGTGTAGGGACGCAGCGGGTGGCGGGCGACCTGGACGGTCTGCCAGGAGGAGAGGCCGGAAAAAATGTTTTCGGTGAGCTTCAGTGACTTACCGCGTAATTTTTTGATTTCGTCGGCAATATTCAGTTCGTTGTCGTTGCCGACCAATTGCAGCTCTTCAATTTTAGCCTCGAGTTCGGCAATGGGCTGTTCAAAGTCCAGGTAGTCAAGATTCATAGTTACTTTAATTCCAGTTGCTTTATTACGCGCAGTGGCCATCGAGAGAAAGGGCCAAATTATACAGATACTTTATTCAATCGAAACAGTGAGCCGACATTTTTAGCGCAAATTATGCTTTGCACTCGCTTTAATATTGCAGTCGCAAATTGCCAGCGCCAAAATTATCCCGCAGTTGGTGCAGTAGTTCGTCTTCGGCCTGCACCGCCCACTCATCGGCGAGGGTGAACTCCCCCTCGGCATGATGGCTGCGATATTTTACTTTGATCCTGCACTGGCCATTTTTGTAGGGGCTGAGTAGCTTTTCAAGCATGTCGACGGTGGCCAGGTTGGCACCGTTGCTCGAGAGGTCGATGGCCAGGCCCTGGAGTAGGTTGTGACGTGCCTCGAACAGGGTTCTCACCTGCTGGGCGCGCATTTTTAGACCGCCGCTGTATTCGTCCTCGCTGAGTACGCCGTTGACCACGACCATACTGCCCTTGCTGATTTTATCGCGGCACTCGTTGTACTGCTCGGAGAAAATGGTGATGTCGATGCGGGCGCTGTCATCATCGATGCTCATCACCCCCATCACGCCACGGCTGGTTTTGATGGTGCGAATGTCGAGCACCAGTCCGGCAACCACCTGTACGGATTTTGAGGGTTGCAGGGCCTTGAGGCGGCAGCTAATAAAGTTGCTCAACTCCTCCGTGTACTCCTCGATGGGGTGGCCGGTGAGGTAGAGGCCGAGGGTGTCCCATTCGCCCTGGAGGCGATCGCGCAGCCGGAAACGGCGCACCTGAGTAAAGGCTGAGTAGCCGATCTCCGGGGCGCTTTCGGCGGGGGTGGCACCGAATAGGTCGCTCATACCGCTGGCGGTATTTTTACTGTGTTGGTCGGCCAGCTTTACGGCCTCTTCCATGGCCGCCAGCATGACTGCACGACTGTAACTGGGGTCATCGTTGGGGCCGATACTGTCCAGAGCGCCGGAGCGAATCAGTGCTTCGAGGGCGCGCTTGTTAACCTTGCGTGCGTCGATGCGAGTACAGAAGTCGAACAGGTCTTTAAAGGGGCCACCACTGCGGGCTTCGAGAATACTGGCCACCGGGCCCTCGCCGAGGCCCTTGATGGCGCCGAGGCCGTAGACCACGGCGCCATCAAGGGCGACCGAAAACTGGAATTGCCCGATGTTGACGTTGGGTGGGGTGACGGTCAGCTCCATGGCTCGACACTCGTCGATGAGGGTCACCACCTTGTCGGTGTTTTGCATATCGGCCGACAGCACGGCGGCCATAAAGGCGGCGGGGTAGTGCACCTTTAGCCAGGCGGTTTGATAGGCGAGCAGGGCATAGGCGGCGGAGTGCGATTTGTTAAAGCCGTAACCGGCAAACTTTTCCATCAGGTCGAAAATGTTTTCCGCCAGCTCATTGCTGACATTATTTTTGGCCGCACCTTCGACAAAGAGCTGACGTTGGCGGGCCATTTCCTCGGCCTTTTTCTTACCCATGGCGCGGCGCAGCATGTCGGCTTCACCGAGGGAATAACCACCGAGCACCTGGGCAATCTGCATTACCTGTTCCTGGTAGAGGATGATGCCGTAGGTCGGTTCGAGTACCGGCTTTAAATCGGGGTGCTGGTACTTGGCGTGAGGGTAGGCTACTTCCTGACGGCCGTGTTTACGGTTGATGAAATCGTCGACCATGCCCGATTGCAGTGGCCCGGGTCGGAACAGGGCTACCAGGGCGATGATGTCTTCAAAGCGGCTCGGCAGCTGGCGCTTGATCAAGTCCTTCATGCCCCGTGACTCGAGCTGAAATACCGCCGTGGTTTCGGCGCGCTGTAAGAGTCGATAGCTACCGGGGTCGTCGAGGGGAATGTCTTCTATTACCACCGGCGCCTTGCCGTCCCTTTCATTCTGGGCGTTGGCGTTGTCCAGGGCCCAGTCGATAATGGTCAGGGTGCGCAGGCCGAGGAAGTCAAACTTCACCAGGCCAACGTCCTCGACGTCATCTTTGTCGTACTGGGTGACCAGTCCCTCTCCGGCCTCATCGCAGTACAGGGCGGAAAAATCCGTGAGCTGGGTGGGGGCGATGACCACACCACCGGCGTGTTTGCCGACATTGCGCGTCAGGCCCTCGAGCTGCAGGGCCATCTCCCATATTTCCTGGGCCTCCTCGTCCTGTTCGAGAAAGTCCCGCAGTATCTCCTCCTGGTCAAAGGCTTTTTGCAGGGTGATGCCGATTTCAAAGGGGATCATTTTCGACAGTCTATCGGCGAGGCCGTAGGACTTGCCCTGGGCGCGGGCGACATCGCGCACCACCGCCTTTGCCGCCATGGTGCCGAAGGTGATGATTTGCGACACGGCCTGGCGGCCATAGCGCTCGGCGACATAGGCGATCACTCGGTCGCGATTGTCCATGCAGAAGTCGATATCGAAATCGGGCATGGAGACCCGCTCGGGGTTGAGAAAGCGCTCAAACAGTAGGTCGTATTCGAGGGGGTCGAGGTCGGTAATCTCCAGGGCGTAGGCAACCAGTGAACCGGCGCCGGAACCCCGACCGGGGCCGACCGGAATATCCTGCTCCTTGGCCCAGCGGATAAAGTCCATGACGATGAGAAAATAGCCGGGGAAGCCCATCTGGTTGATGATGTTGAGTTCAAAGTCGAGGCGCTGCTTGTAGTCCTCCAGGCTTTGATCGGTCGCCGGGTTGAGGGTAATGCTCTCCAGGCGCTTGGCCAGTCCCTCCTCGGAGAGCTGGCGAAAGAAAGACTCGGTGGTCATGCCCTCGGGGATGGGGTATTCCGGTAGTTGCGGCTTGCCAAGTGTCAGGCTTAGGTTACAGCGCTTGGCGATTTCGACGGTATTGCTCAGGGCCTCGGGAATATCGGCAAACAGCGCCTGCATTTGCTCCACAGACTTTAGATATTGCTGGTCGCTGTAACGGCGCTCGCGACGCGGGTCGTCGAGGGTGCGGCCCTCGACAATGCAGACCCTGGCCTCGTGGGCTTCGAATTGATCTTGACTGAGAAAGCGCACGTCATTACTGGCGACGACAGGGCAGTCGAAGTTTTGTGCCAGCTCCACAGCGCTATGTACAAAGTCCTCTTCACCGGGGCGCTGGCAGCGCACCAGCTCGAGATAAAAGCGCTCGGGGAAATCCGCCATCCACTCCCTGAGCAGACTCGGCGCCATCTTGTCACGCCCACCTGCAAGGGCGGCACCAATATCACTTTTATGACCGCACAGGGCAATCAAACCGTCGCCAAGTTCTTGCAACCAGCTGCGGCGAATGCGCGGCAGGCCGTGCACCTGACCCTCGAGGTAGGCGCGGGAAATTAACTGCGTGAGGTTTTGGTAGCCAAGGTCGTTTTGTACCAGCAGAGTGACCTGGTACTGGGGGTCGTCGGGTTTGTCCCCGGCAATGGTCAGGTCACTGCCGCAGATTGGTTTGATGCCCGCGCCCTGAGCGGCCTTGTAGAACTTCACCAGGGCAAAGAAATTGCAAATGTCGGCAACCGCAACGGCGGGCATGTTGAATTCGCCAAGTTTGCCGATTAGGGGCTTGATGCCAATGGTGCTATCGGCAATGGAGTATTCACTGTGCAGGTGTAGATGGATGAAAGCGGGCTGCTGTGTGGGGGTGGGTGCTGGAGCCTGCTCGGACATGGACGAACCTGATTATCTGCCACGGGCCCAGTGGCTGGGCCCGTAGAGTGACTGAAATGGGGGCTGGATGTTAGCAGTTCGCGAGAGCCGCTAGAAGGTGTTTTTAAGCCGTCGCGATCTGCTTTGGCGCCTGTGCTCGCAGCTCAATGGCCTCGAGAATTAAGTCCAGGCCCGATTTATCTGTCGTGGGCAGAGCCACGTCGCTCTCACCCAGAGGCGTCACTCTATCGGCCCAGGTAAACAGCGATGCCCCCCAGGTTAAACCGGCACCGAAGGCGACGATCAAAATGGTCATGCCGGGCTTAACGCGGCCCTCTTCGAGAGCCTCGCAGAGGGCGATGGGAATACTCGCGGTTGAGGTGTTGGCGTAGTTGCCGAGCGTGACCACGACTTTTTCCATGGGGATTTCAAGACGCTTGGCCAGGGCCTCGATAATGCGGGCGTTGGCCTGGTGGGGTATGACCAGGTCGATATCGTCGAGCCCGAGCCCAGAGTTTTGCAGTACGTCATTGCAGGCGGAGGCCATGCCGTTGACGGCATTGCGAAAGATTTCGCGCCCGGAAAAATCCAGGGATACTTCTAAGGGGCGATGTTGAGAGACCGCGTGCATGCCGAAGTCGGGCATCGCGAGCAATTCGCGCGTGTCCTGTACGCAACCCAATTTGCCCTGAAAAAAGCCACTTTTCTGCTCCGATGCCTGCAGCACAATGGCCCCGGCACCATCGCCAAAGAGCACGGCGGAGTCGCGCTTATTGGCCCAGTCCATCAGCGAGCTGAGGCGCTCGGAGCCCACCACCAGTGCGGTCTTGATGGAGCCGGCGCGGATCATGTCCGAGACCATATTGAAGCTGTAGAGAAAGGCGGTACAGGCGGCGTTGAGATCGAAACAGGCGGCGTTGCTAGCGCCGAGTTTGCCCTGCAACATCGAGGCGGTATTGGGGATGATTTCATCGGGAGTGGTGGTGGCGTAGGCGATGAGGTCGACATCGAGGGCGCTAATGCCGGCACAGGCCAGGGCGCGCTCGGCGGCAACGTGGGCCAGGTCGACATTCATTACATGGCTGATACGCCGGGATTCGATGCCGGTGCGGGAGCTGATCCACTCACTGGAAGTTTCGACCACCGTGGCAATGTCGTCATTGCTTAAGACTGCCGGTGGCAGGAAGCGGCCCCATCCCGTTATTTGCGCGTATAACATGCCAACCTCGTTGTTCGGATAGAAGAATATTTCACTAATATGTCGGCGGCGATTTTCCAGTACTTGGCCGCCAAGTGCAACGCGGTGGAAGCATTATTTTACTTTCACGGCGTCTTCGTCTTGTCGGGCGCCGTGAAACGGCAGGCCCATTGGCGGGCGATCGATACGCTGGTGTTAGGCGCCTGCTAACTCACAGTGTAGACTTGGCTCCGGGCTCACGGAGATCGCCGCTCGTCATCTATAAACCTCAAAACCCATGAACACCCTCCTATAAGGAATTGGACCATCGTGAAAAAACTACTCTGTTTATTAGTCACCCTTAGCGCCGTTTTGTCGGTACAGGCGGAAAGCCTAACAGATCAGAACCTCGCTGCTGTTGAAGCACAAATTGCCCTGGTGCGCGAGGTTGCAGGTACACAACGCACCGCCGTCGTTGCCAATAACGTATCCTTCACCGCCGCCGAAGCCGAGGCCTTTTGGCCCCTGTACCGTCAGTACCGCGCCGAAGTTCAGAAGATTGGTGATGGTGGCTTGATGCTGATTAAAGATTTTGCCAAAAACTACAACAGCATGAGTGACGAAAAAGCCACCGAACTCACCGATCAGGTACTAAAATTCGAGCAAAAACGCGTCAAGCTGAAGATGAGTTATGCCAAAAAGTTTCGCAAGGTGGTACAACCGGCCAAGGTGTTTCGCGTTTTCCAGGTTGAAAATAGAATTAACGCGGTCAATCGCTTGAAACTGGCGGCTGAAATTCCCCTGATGAAGTAAGCCCCTTGTCGATGCGCTCTCCGTGCGCCTGTTTCCTCTACTGTCAATGAATGAGCACTTCAAAGAATAATTGCGAGGCCGGTTTTACGCTGCAATTGGCCCCATCAACAAGTCCGCCAGTTTCCTGCGTTGGTATTTTGCGTCGCCGTACATGACCTGATTGTGCTTTTGGCGCTTGCTGTACAAGTGGACAAAACACTCCCAGGTAAAGCCGATACCGCCGTGAAACTGAATCGAGCGACTGGACGCGAAGGCGGCCATCTCCGAGGCCGAGGCCTTGGCCATGCGGGCGAATTTCGCGGCATTTTCCGGCTCGCTGTCGATGGCGCTGGCGGCGTTGTAAACCAGGGATTTGGCCTGGTCGATCATAATCATTAAGTTGACCAGGGGGTGCTTGAGAGCCTGGAAATACCCCAGGGGGTGGCCGAATTGTTCCCTGACCTTCATGTATTCGACCGTGGTCTGCAGTTGCCATTCGCCGGCCCCGCACATGTCGGCGGCCAGCAGGGTGAGAATGGCGGGCTCGGCGCGCTCAAGTACCCGGCTGGCCTCGGTGCACAATAATTGCGCTGCGCCCACCGGGACATTGTTGAAGTGAATATGAGCCTGGTCGCGGGTCAGGTCGATGATGGCATCGGCGACGATGTCGAGCCCGGCACTACCGACAGGCACGGCATAGAGAGCAGAGCCCTCAGCGGTGTTGGCTTGCACAATCAGGGTCTCGACCTTGCGGGCATCCTGTGCAAAGTATGCCGCGCCCCTGAGCACACCATCGACCAGCTCGACGTCACAATCGCCACTGCGCCACGAGCCGTTTTGCGGCGTATTGGCCAGCGTGGCTGTCCTACCAGCGGCGATTGCACCGAGTAAATGACTTGCGCTGGATGTCTGGCATTCACGCAGTACCAGGCTGGCATTGGCGGTGGCCATAAAGGGCGAGGGCAGGGCGACGCGGCCCGTTTCTTCCATCAGAGCACAGAGAGCCACCAGGCTCATGCCCATGCCGCCGTCGGCCTCGGGTACGATCACGGTGGTCCAGCCCAGTTCGACAATCTGCCGCCAAAGGTCCTGATCCCAGAGACAAAGTGACTCGCGGTAGGGGTCGGGGTCGCTGGCCACCAGTTGGTGGAGTTTGTCGGTGGGTAAATTATCCTGTAGAAATTTGCGCGCCGTATCGCGCAGCATTTTTTCGTCTTCGCCAAAGGCAAAGTTATTGGCTTGAGTCATTATTCATCTTCTTTTTCAATAAGTTTTAATTATTTTTTTCATTTAGATTTGGCCATGCCGAGTACTCGTTCACCGAGTATATTGCGCTGAATTTCACTGGCGCCGGCGGCGATGGTGATGCCGTAGGAATTCATATAGGCCAGCGGCCATTCACCACCGGCGGGAGCATTATCATCGCCAATAGAGAGGCTGCTGTGGGCGCCGAGTATGTCGATGGCGACGGCGGCGCTGTCCTGGCGAATTTCCGACATCACCAGCTTAGCCTGCAGGGGGATGCGCATCGGGTGCTCACAAAGACCCTCCACCTTGGCGCGGCGCGCGCCCTGCTTGGAGCCCTCCTGGCGAATAATCATTTTCATGATCTCATCGCGCAGCAGGGGGTCATCGGCGGCACTCTGGCCATCACGGCTCGAATGTTTGGCGAGATCAATGAGGCCATAGGCATCGCCTACGGCACGGGTTTTACCACTGCCACTACCGCGACCACTGGAGGGCGTGACCATGGGCCCGGCGCCGCGCTCGTGGAGCAGGGTCGTCTGGGCAACTTGCCAGCCCTTGCCGACCTCGTCGAGGCGGTAGTCGTCGCTAATTTCCAGATTGTCAAAAAACACTTCGTTAAAGCCGGTTTCACCGGTGATTTTAATTAGGGGCCGCACGGTGACGCCCTCGCCCAGTGCGGCTTTAATCGGCACCACAAAATAGGACAGGCCGTCGTATTTGCTCGACTTGTCGGTGCGCAGCAGCAGTATCATCCAGTCGGCAAAGTGGGCCAGGGAGGTCCAGACCTTGTGCCCATTAATCACCCATTTATCCCCCCTGCGCTCGGCAAAGGTTTGCACGTTGGCCAGGTCTGAGCCGGCACCGGGCTCACTAAAACCCTGGCACCAAATATCCTCACAGGAAAATAAGCCGGGTAATAAACGCTCTTTTAGGGCGGACTGTGCGTGAAAGTGCAGGGTTGGTGCGGCCATGCCGAGGCCGAGAATATTCGGTAAGAAGGGCTTGCCGGCGCGCGCCATCTCCTGATTGGCGACTAACTGGCAGTTTTTGCGGCCACCACCGCCCTCGGCGACGGGGTAGTCGCAGCCAATTAAACCGGCCGCGTAGGCCTCGCCCTGCCATTTTCGCAGGTAGTCGAGCTGTTCGCCGTGCATGATTTCAATGGCGGACTGGGGCAGTCTCACCGTGGGGCTACCGGCATCGTGTTGGCTCAACCAGTTGCGGCAGTAGCGGCGAAACTCTGCCTGCTCGGATGTATCCTTTTTAGCTTGCGGTGACATGGGCTACCTTTTTATATTTATCGTTGGCGCTGTGGCGCTGCTCTAACCTTTCGATAGTAACATTGAGTGGTGCCAAATGTCTGTCGTCTGGTTATGATGAGACCTGCTGTGGCTGAGCGGACTGCCCTGTACTTAGCCTTAAAATTATTGACTAAAAACTATAAATAAAATAATTAAAGGGAAATAAAGCATGACTATTCGATATGACAATCGCGTCGCGGTGGTAACCGGTGCGGGCTCAGGCCTGGGTCGCAGCCATGCCCTGTTTTTGGCATCGCGCGGTGCCAAGGTGGTGGTTAACGATTTGGGTGGCGCCATCGACGGCAGTGGGGCCTCGACCTCGGCGGGTGAGAAAGTCGTTGCCGAAATTATAGCGGCGGGCGGCGAGGCGGTGGCCAATGCCGATTCGGTCGCCACGCCCGAGGGTGCCGCAAAAATCATTCAAACTGCCATCGATAATTATGGCCGCATTGATATATTAATTAATAACGCCGGTAATTTGCGCGATAAATCCTTTGCCAAATTACAGCCGGAGGACTTTGATGCGGTGGTAGACGTACACCTGTCCGGCTCGGCCTATTGCACCCTAGCCGCCTGGCCCCATATGAAAGAGGCCAATTACGGGCGCATTGTGATGACCACCTCGTCGGCGGGACTGTTTGGTAACTTTGGTCAGGGCAATTACGCGGCGGCAAAAATGGGTGTCTTTGGGCTGATGAATGCCCTCAAGCACGAGGGTCGCAAATTCAACATCAACATCAATACCCTGGCACCGATGGCACTGACGCGCATGACCGAAGAAATCATGTCGGACAAAATTAAACCCCTGGTCAAGCCCGAATTTGTCACGCCCATCGTCGCCTGGTTTTGCGCCGAGGAAAACAGTGTCTCGGGCGATGTGGTGGAAGCCGGTGCCGGATACTATGCCAAGGTGCAAATCGTGGAGGGTGCCGGCGTGGTACTCGGCGGTGGCGAGATTCCCAGCCCGGAGCTTATCCAGCAAAACTACGAGAAGATTGCCGATATGAGCCAGGCTGCGCCCTTTGACTCGGCCAACGATATTATGCGCCATGTATTTCGCACCTTGCGGCCTCGGTAGAGGGGAGAGGCCGTGTATATACTTTTTAGTGTTTGATGGATTTTTTCTGAAACCTGTTTGTGATTTGGGGTGGCTGTCCAGGTGGGTGTTGCTCGCTGTTCTGGGCGGTTTTGTGTGAGGAATCGATAAAACGCGCGGGCACTGTCGGTCGTTTGTACCGGATGTCGTTCATGACTTCACTTCGCCATTACTGTTGCCATAGACAGTAATGCGCACGCTGTACGTGCGGCCAATTCCCAAGATCACGAGCCAGTGGCTCTTGTTCACAGGAAAATATTCAGTAAGTCATTGA
>MAAC01014826.1_pt1 | contig 19288 bp, 17 predicted proteins | sample 1115981 | NCBI WGS metagenome assembly MAAC01 (sample SAMN04961126, study PRJNA320927) | seawater metagenome | isolation source: sample BD02T64 sea water enriched with oil for 64 days | place: USA:Gulf of Mexico | collected 2013-07-27
CGCTTTATGCTGCGTTATTGATATTGAGAAGGGAACAACCATTCTCTTCAATCAATGCCTTGCCTAAAGGCGTTTCTAATTCCAGCTGAATCATGCATCTTCAAGTGGAACGGGTATATTAGTGCAGATTAGGCGCAGGGAGTACTTCTATTCGATTACGACCATTTTCCTTAGCTAGATACATAGCTTTATCAGCATCGTTAATTAATTGGTCTAAGTTTTTATGTCGTTCACTGAGCATAGAAATTCCAATACTTAAGGTCACGCAAACTTCTTTACCATCCATTGTCACACAATGTTTAGCTAATGAATTCTGTATACGGTTAGCGGTTTCAATACCCCCAGCTAAATCGCAATTTGGTAAAACGATAATAAACTCCTCACCTCCGTATCTTGCTAAAAAATCGATGTCACGTATCTCTTGGCCACATATATTGCAAATATGGATTAATAACTCGTCGCCAAATAAATGACCGAACTCGTCATTAACATTCTTAAAAAAGTCGCAATCTAACAGTAATAACGTCAAGTTACTTTTGCTTCTCATTGCGCGAGAGAATTCCATATTTGCACGCTCAAAAAGGGCTCGGCGATTGCCCACTTTAGTGAGTGGATCAGTATTTGATAACAGCTCTAATACATGTGTTCTTTCCTCCACTATTTTTTTCATAACAGTTAAAGAAACAGTAGATTCACTCAGTTTTTCATTCATGGTATTAAACGCATCAGCAATACTATCGAATTCTTTTGAGTGATGAGAAAGCTGTATATTTTGATAGTCATCACTATGGTTTTTCTCAAAAGCAGATTTAACTTCATTCAATGATTTTCTGACTATAGAGGTTAAGGTAAAGGCGCCAAATAACAAAGCGAGTATACTGACAGCGGAGACAGAAATAATTAAAATAGCCTGATTTTTTATAGTATTGTAAATATCTTTTTGTGCAATTGCTGACAAGTGCAGTGCATCTGATCGAATAGCTTCGAGCTGTGTCATCAACTTTGCTTTCAAATGCTTTTTTATTATCTCGCTGGCATTTTTTAATTTATTTTTATTTATTAGGATGAAAAGACTTTTTAAACTTTCATTTTGACTTTGAAGACTAATTTGGATGGTCTGCTGTTGCGCTGTTAATTTGGGTGATGATTTAAGCAAGGCTGTTAACTTTACCTCTAACGATTGCCAATCACTAATACTGTAATTGCTGTCATAGATATTATCATTGGCAATCAGCTGTTTTAATCTATTTGTTTGGCTCGTTAGCTGTTGCGCATAATTATTTCGGCTAAAAGCAAGCTCTATTGCCTGTGATGACCAGATGACACTGCCAAGTAGCAAGACAAATAATAAGCAACAACTTATAGTGAAAAAAAAGATACGTTGCAACAAACTGATATTCATCGTAAACCTTCCTTTATTGGGGGATATTTACCGCATTTGGCATAACTGCTAACATAGCTCTGCTGTCAATAAAGTGCTCAATGTTAGGGACTTCATTAAACTGAGTCATCTGGGTCGCAACAGCCCATATTGCTTGTGATTCAACACTTAACATTAGAGATTGATTGAGACCTAGTTTGAATATGTAATCGGACCAAACCCAGTCAATAAATTCAGCGGTAAGTTTAAGCTCATCCATAACTATTTGTTTAGACTCCCTAGGGTGAGAGGCAATATAATCAATAGCGATGCTCAACCCCTGGATAACACATTTTGCTTTTTCAACCAGTAAATTATCTGCGGTTACCGAAATTAAATTAAAACTTAAAGTATTTAAGCCTTTAGTTTTGTGTATTTTAATTTGGCCATTAAGTAATTGAGCACTTTGAAAGCCAAAGGGCTCCCAGGGCAAAAAGACGTCAATATCCTTATTGATAAAGCCATTCACTAACTGCTCAGGCTTGTAATGATAAAGTTCAACATCTTCTGTGGTTAAACCTTCAAGCGCTAACAAAGTACTTAAAAAGTACTCACTAGCGGTACCATGAGTTACCCCAATCTCTTTGCCTTTAAGGTCCATGGTTGAATTAATTTTTGCAGAGGTTCGGGTAATTAGTTTGACATCATTATCCGATTGACCAAACATTGCATGGGTGACAAATGTTTTGTTCGCCAAACTTTGAAAAGCAATTACTGAGTCTGAACTAGTACCGAAATCAACATCACCATTCATGACTTTGGTAAAAGCCCTTTGTCCACCAACAACTTCATCAAATTTAACACTAACGCAGGTTTCGTCAAAGGCACCTATCGCCTTGGCAACATAGAAAGGCGTTGATAAGGGAGTTTTAGAAACGGCAATCATTAGAGGATATTTGGGCTGTTGCCAATGAGATTCAAAATTTGAATAAAGCCAGGCAGCACTAATAAATACAAGCAAGGTGATCAAAGACAAAATGAGGTTTTTATTAATCAAAATAATCAATACAAAATAAAGGTTTTTTTAAGTATAGAAAAAATTCATAAATTTGGATCATTGTACTCAAACTTACTTGCTCGCTAATGCCGTAACCATGCCTATCTCACGTTCGTCTGGCAATACCGAATATTTTGCCAAATTCAAATTGACTAAATTACATTTTCTAACAGTTTTTCGACACTTAGGTAACTGATTTATACATCTGCGTTAGTCAAAATTAGCCCATACGTCACACCTAGAGAAAAGACAGGGATCGCCAGAAATGAAAACAATACCCACCACTTGTATGGCAAGCTCACTATTAATGCTAATAGCTGCACTGCCTGTAACGGCAATGGCAATGGCAGCATCAGGTGAGAACGTAGAAAAAAACTCAAAACAAAGCTCACAAAAAAATAGTATTGAAGCGATAAATAAAAAAGCAACCGAGCAAGGTATTGAAGTTATCGAGGTTACCTCAAGACGTAACCAAGCCAATAGTGAGATGACTGAACAAACTGAACAGTTAATGAGTGTTGCGGGTATCGGCAATGACCCATTAAGCGCCGTTTATAGTTTACCTGGTATTATTTATGCTGGCGGTGATACTGGTTCACCAGCAGTGCGCGGATCTTCTCCTGAAGATAATGCCTTTTACATTGATGACATGCCTGCAGGTTACATATTCCATTTATTTGGCGACAGTATTTTTAATGAAAACCTTATTCAAGACTTTACCCTACATCCAGCTGCCTTTGGCAGTGAATATGGCAATGCCACGGGTGGTGTTTTTGATGTGCAATTACGCGATCCTCGACAACAAGATATCACGACTACTGTTGATTTAAGCATGCTCAAAAGTGGCGTTATGGTAGAAGGTGAAACCTTTGATGATCAAGCTTTCTACCTCTCTTATCGTCGTAGTCAGATCCACCTATTTTTACCTGAAGGTGAAGAAGATGAGGGGTATACGGTATTTAAAGCCCCGATAAGTGAGGATTACCAAGGTAAATATCAATGGCTAATAGGTGATGCTCACAAACTTACCTTAAGTGCTTCTGGAGCCAGCGATACTGGTGGCATTAATATTTCTGAAAAATCAGAAGAAGGCCGAATTGATCCTGATAGTATCGGTGATTTTAACATATTGACCAAATTTGATAGCCAAAGTCTTTCATGGCAATACTATGGCGATGAAGAAAAAATAATGCAGTTAGTCGCAGGTCATACGGTCAACAAAACTGACCAAATTTTTGGTAAAGGGCAGTTTATCAAAGTTGATGAAGAATCCTATAATGTGCGTTTTTCATCACAAATTACCTGGCTTAATAATCATAAGTTAGGTTTTGGCTTTGACTACAGTAAATCAGACGTTGATTACAGTTTCGATATGATCCCTTATTACTGTACTGAAAATGATGCCGACTGTAATGAAAACAAAGGTGATCGCATTCAAGATGTAGCCACCCTCACCGATGAAGATATAGCCGTTTATGTTCATGATATTTGGCAGCTAAGTGATACTTGGCAGCTAACTATTGGCCTAAGAGCTGAACGTAACGATTACACCAACCAAAATTTTGTTCATCCAAGGCTTGCCTTAGATTGGTTCGCTACTGATGACTTAACCTTTAAGGCAAAGGCAGGTACCTATAGCCGTTTTCCTGATGTTGATACCGCGTTAAATAAACTAGGTAACCCAAAGATAAAATCACCACAAGCAACGCATTACTCATTAGGTGTTGATTATGATTTAAACGGCATTTGGTTCACCTCACTTGATATCTACCATAAAGAGCTAACAAAATTGCCCCGCTCTGTTGATGAAAATACGGCCGCAGAGGATGTAGATTTACACTATACCAGTGATACTTCAGGTGATGCACAAGGGGTTGAATGGTTAGTTAGGCATGAACGTCATAATGGTTGGTTTGGCTGGGCATCGTTAAGTTGGTCACAAAGTCAACGTACTGATGACTTGACCAAGGTGACTGCTGATTACTACCTAGACACACCTATGGTGGCAAATGTTGTTGTTAATTATGAGTTAAATGAACGTTGGGATTTTGGTTTACGTTTCACCCTGCGCAGTGGCGCAAAATATACCCCCATTGTTGGTTTACGTGAAAATCCTGACTATGATGATCACTTTTTACCGGCTTATGGCGAGTTAAACGCAAAAACGCTACCTGTGTACCATCGTTTAGATTTAGAAGCGAATTACAAGACAAGTTATTGGGGCTATAACGCCCAATGGACTTGGGCTATTATCAATGCCATGGCACAGAAAAATGTCTCTGGTTACTACTATGAACCTGGCGATAACGACAGCCTGACTGAATACAATGTCTCGGGCGAAGAAGATATTGGCGTATTTCCTTATATTGGTTTAAAAATGACTTTTTAGTTAAGCGTTGAAGTTTACTTACACTTTTTAAACAATAAAAATGAACCGCTAAGCACAAGTAACATTTACACCGTGGTAACATATGATTACTTTTTGTAAATATGCTTTGTGCTTTGCTATGTCCTTTAAAAAAAATAATATCAGACGACTACAGAATCAAGGCTTTTCTTGGCTACTTGCCATTAGTTTATTAATATTTAGCGCCTTAAGTTACGGGCAAGAGTCCAGTGACAGCTATGAGAACGATGCCAATAAACCCGTTATTAAAGATGATTTCCAGTGGCAAATTATACTAGATCTCTCTTTAATTTATGATCCTACAATCATAGCTGGCATTGAACAGGAAGAGTTATCAGAATATCTTCTGCCTGGCTTGTTGGTTGATATTTCTTACAAAGGTTTTTATTTACAAAGCAACCAAAGACGCTCCCATGTACTACTTGGCGGTACCGAATTAGGTTACCAACTCTTTATTGAGGATAACTGGCAACTTGACCTGATACTAAAAGCTTACATGCAAGGTTACGATTCTGAATCATTGATTGAGTATGGCGGCGGCGACGCAGAGTTGCTAGCAGGATTAAAAGAGCGAGAAATAACTATTGGTGCAGCGATACGTTACTCCCAGTATTTTGAAGATGCCTTATTTCGTATTGATTTTGCTTATGGCAGTTCAGGTGAAGATGAAAACGAACATCATGTCGGTGGTCTAATCATTGACAGCTTCTACAGCTATTTATTACCTTACAAAAATTGGGATATCTATTTAGGCGTGGGGTTAACTTATTTTAGCCAAGATATTATTAATTATTATATCGGTGTTAGTCCTGATGAAGTATTAGCAACAAGGCCTGAATATGATGCTGAAGCAGGCTTTAGAGCGCAAGCTGAAATTTATGCGCAATATCCTGTATCAGAAAGTTGGTCTTTTCATACCGGTATCACCCACAGTTATTTTTCAAATAATGTTAAAGAAAGCCCTTTGGTTGATACGAACCAAACCACCCAAGTTACGCTTGGAGTGATGTATGTATTTTAATGTTGGCAAAGGAATTGCCATTGTTTTGCCAACACTGCTTTATTGCTTACTGGTGTGTAAGCAAGTTAGCGCAAATGAGCTAGCAGTAAGTGATAATAACAAGGTGGTTTTTACTGCCCTGCCCGAGCAGTGTGTGACATTAAGGCAAGGGCGTAGTTGTTTTGCCACCGTAGAATTGCAATGGAAATCACCCTCAAAACAAAGTTTTTGTCTATATCAAGAAGGTGAAAAGAAGCAATTAGCTTGTTGGAAAAACAGTAATAATGTTCAGATAAAAATAGACTTCGAATCAAATAAAAGTGTTAAATATCAGTTACGTAAAGAAGTTAATGATAAAGTTGTAGCCGAAGCTCAAGTTGAAGTAAGTTGGCAGCATAAAAATACCGCACGTAAACGTCGCTGGCGACTATTTTAGTCTGTGACTTTTTAGTAATTGCTAGCTATTACGAATAAAGCAGTGATCTTGTTGGGTTTTAAAGATGACCATTTAACTGGGTATACCCCAGTAGGAATAAGAAAAATGTACAATATATTATTAGTGGAAGATGACATTAGCCTTGCTGACTGGGTGTGTGAATATTTAACAGAGCAAGGATTTAATGTTACCCATGTAGCTCGTGGCGATCTAGTGCTTGAGGTGATCAAAAAAAACACCACAGACATAGTGTTACTTGACGTTATGTTGCCAGGACTAAATGGTATCGAGGTATGTCGTCTTATCCGCCAGCATGAACCAAGCAAGCAAGTGCCCGTTATTATGCTAACCGCACGCGCCGATGAATTTGATGAAGTGATAGGTTTAGAAGCTGGAGCTGATGATTATGTAATAAAGCCGGTTCGTCCACGCGCTTTATTAGCACGAATAAATCGTCAATTAAGCCATAATGAGAAAACAGATCCTAACCCTAATGCCCCGTTAGTTTTTGGAGAGCTAACCATCAACCAAGAAGCAAAACGTGTGCTTTATCAGGGAAAAGAGGTAGAACTATCAACTAGTCTATTTGCCTTTCTCACTTATCTGGCACAGCATGCCGGTAATGTTGTGGATAGAGACTCTGTTTTTAAAGCCCTTAAAAAACGTGAATATGATGGCCAAGATAGACGCTTTGACGTTATGTTATCCACCTTACGCAAGCTCTTTAATGACGATCCACAAAAGCCACAAAAGTTTAAGACCATCTGGGGTAAAGGTTATTTATTTGTTAGTGATGCTTGGCAAGATAAAGCCGCGTGTGGCATTGAAGAATAACCATGCGCAGTCTCTATATTAGTATCATTTTTACTGTCTTGGGTTCGCTATTTTTTATTGGCTGGGGATTAGATGAACTAGTAGAATATTCAACTGAAGATAAAATAACTGAAACACAAGGCACTATTGTATATCGTCAGCTGCTCGATGGTTTATCGAGTGAACTTAGCTCGCTCACCCATTCGCAATTAAGTGAAAAAGTTAACCTGTTTCAACGACACTATCAAATAAAAGCCAGCTTGGCCTCAAGTAAAAACATAGCCTTACCGAGCTCATTAGTGGCAGAGTTAAACCAGCAAGGAGGATTACTACTTGCTTCAAGCCACAATCAATATTTAGTGAAAAACATAGCCAATCATGCTGACTACCTTTTACGCTTTGAGTTACCCATTGAAACCGTCGACGACGACAATTTCAACTTTATTCTAACCTTAATACTCTATGTCAGTATTTGCGGCATATTGATTTTATGGTTAATACCGTTAACAAGACGCTTGTATCTACTAAACAATGCCGCAGCTAAAATTGGCTCAGGACAACTTGATGCACGTATAGCTAGCAGTCGATTCTCCTATATTAAAATGTTAGAACGAAGCTTTAATACAATGGCTGGAAAAATAGAAAAACTGGTAGCCGACAATAAAATTCTTGCTCGCAGTTTGTCCCATGACATTCGCACACCAATGTCCTGTTTACGATTTGGTATCGAAGCCGCGCTTGATAGCAAATCAATAGATAAAAAAAATAGCTATTTAACCCGTATGGATAATGAATTAACGCGTATGGAAGAGATGACTTCGCTGTTTCTTGATTATGCATCAATGGAGCGACAAGCGTTAAACCTAAAAAAACAACCAACCAATCTCCAAACGTTAATTACCTCTGCAATCACTGATTGCCAAGTACTTGCCACACAAAAAGGCATAGAAATTAGCAGTATTGTCCCAGAGAAAACACTCAGCTACCAACTAGATTATCATTGGTGTTATCGCGCCATCGTAAACTTAATCAGTAATGCTATTGGCTATGCTGGCAGCAATATAACCGTATTGTTAAAAAACAGTAACGACGCCATAACCATTACCGTCGCTGATGACGGTAAAGGCATTAGTGAAGATAAGTTAGAGATTATTTTCAACCCTTTCGTAAAGCTTGATGCCGATAGAACCCGAGAACAAGGCCATTTTGGCTTAGGTTTAGCTATTTGTAGCAAGGTGATGGATTGGCATCAAGGGAGTATTAGCGCCGCTAACGGCACACAACTTTGTGGTGCTAATTTTACTCTATCATTCCCTGTTAGTTAGCCATTATTGTAATGTTTAATCACTCTTTACTGCATTACTAAATCAGTAGCGGCCAAAACCACTGCGCCATTCTTACTGTATTATTCACTTGCGATAGGCATTCTATTAACGCGTAAATTACTTTTGAATTAAGATTTAATAATTATCTTGTTGGTAGTAACCTTTACTCTATAAACAACGATTAGCTAATGAGAAGTACTCTATTGAATGCCGACATAAAAATTGATTTCATTAATAATATTGACCAAATAAGTATTAGTCATTGGCAAAATTTAAATAGCTCACCCTGCCCTTTTCTTTGTTATGATTTTTTTAATGCCCTTGAAAAAAGCCAGTCTGTCAGTGCTAAACAAGGCTGGCAACCTCACCATTTAGTCGCAACCACTAACAATGAAGTGACGGCTGTCATGCCGATGTATTTGAAAAGTCATTCTTGGGGCGAATATGTTTTTGATTGGGATTGGGCTGATGCTTTTAAACGTAATGGCATAGATTATTACCCTAAATTAGTTACTACCATTCCTTTTACACCGGTTAGTAGTGATAAATTACTCTCTTCACAACTGCAAATGAATGAGTTGTTTGAACCATTGATTGAGCATTGCCAACAAGAAAATATTCATAGTTGGCATATTTTGTATTGCAATGAAATAAAGACAATATTACCTGAGGATGTTTATCAACGTAATACCGTACAATTTCATTGGTTTAACCGTGATTATGAAACATTCGATAATTTTCTAACTACATTCACTTCGCGTAAAAGAAAAAACACGCGTAAAGAAAGACTCTCAATAACTCAACAAGAAATTGACATTCGTCAGTTGAAAAATAACGAAATCACCCAACAAGATCTCGAGTTTTTTTATTTAACGTATCAACTTACCTATTTGAAACGAGGTCATCAGCCACACTTGAGTTATGAGTTTTTTAGGAAAATAATAGCTGACATGGCAGGTAATATTTTATTAATCATTGCTAGCCATGAACAAGAAGATATTGCTTGTGCACTATTTTTTTACGATGACTCTCAATTATATGGTCGGTATTGGGGCTGCACTAAACACTATAATAATTTACATTTTGAGCTTTGTTATTATCGCGGTATCGAATTTTGCATTCAAAACAAGTTAGAAAGCTTTAATCCTGGCACTCAAGGGGAACACAAAATTCAAAGAGGCTTCGAACCCGTATTAACGCACTCTTACCACTGGATTAAACATCCGGCTTTTAAAGTAGCAATTAAAAACTTTTGTCAACAAGAGCAAAAGCATATGTTAACGTATCAGCAGCAATGTCGGCAGATGTTACCTTTCAAAGAATTAAATTATTAATATTAAGAATATATGATGAATAAACCTTTTTCCCAAGCATGTGAAAATAATAAACGGCCGATCTTAAATATTCTGTCAAAAGTATTCTCAGACACTAATCATGTTTTAGAAATTGGTTCAGGAACGGGACAACATGCCGTTTTTTTTGGTCAACACTTACCTTACTTAACGTGGCAAACCAGTGACTTATTGATAAATCATCTAGGAATTAACTCATGGTTAGATGAAGAAACTTTGACTAATGTAGAAAGACCTATAGTTATCGATTTAAATAAAACGTGGCCGATGCCTACAAATAATCAGCATGTTGATGGGTTATATACTGCCAATACCCTACATATAATAAGTTGGCCATTAGTGGTTAAATTTTTTGAGGGTCTTGCGAAAAACTTAACATCAGGCGCTAATATTTGTATCTATGGCCCTTTCAAATACCAAGGAAAATTCACCAGCGAAAGCAACGCTAATTTTGATTTATGGCTGAAAGAGCGAGACATAAATAGTGGTATTCGTGATATAGAAGCAATCTTATTATTGGCAAATTCCGCGGGGCTTAATTTAGTTGACGATCATGTTATGCCTGCCAATAATCGCCTATTGGTTTTTTCAAAAAGTTAAAAGCTCATCTAGCAACCTGCATGCCAGGTAATTTTATACATACCTTCACACCTATTTTATTAACCTTATGTCAGTAAGTTAGTCGCCTAATCGTGTATGCATGAACGGTAAATGTGTATAACTCATACTCTTCTTGAGTAAATATAATAAGGTTTTAGTGCTACGCTTTATGTGGGGTGAACGAATATGAAAAAAGTTGATTCAGAGGTAAAGAGTTTTTTGGGCATTAAGAGTTTAGATGAAGATCATGATGCTATTTTCAACTACATTGAGCAGTTGCAAGCTCTTGTTAACGAACCTAAAAATCATGAGTATGCCATTGGTATACTGGAAAGGCTTCTTGCTTTTTTTTTGGCACATGTGATCAAGGAAGAGCAGCAATTACAACAATACTTACCCACTAACATAGTAAAAGAGCACATTTTACAACACCAAGACGAACTTGATTACTTAGATGAAAGCATAATTTCTTTAAAAGTTAAGATCTCATCTAATAATATTCAAACTATTGTTGACCAGCTAAACCAGGAGTTTAAAAATCATATCTATCGATATGATAGAAATATTATGCAAAAGATAATTAAAATTCAAAACTCAAAACACTAATGCCCCATCAGCTACAGCTTGAATCACATTTAATATCTATACCCGTGACCATTCAAAATACGTGTTTCAGTGGGAGAAAAAAACGATTTAAAGAAGGCTTTGCATAAGGGATTAACATAATGAATAAGATACTATTATCATTAGCATGCGTTGTATTTACAGCCAATGCGGGCGATTTTACAACACAGTTCTTCGCCGCATCGTATCACCCTACCAGTAGCGAAAAAATGAATACAAAGCACAAGTTACTCGGTATTGAGTACATTGAAAGTAACATTGGCTACAGCCTAAATACATTTAATAACTCATATAACAAACAATCGATTATGTATACCCAATCAGTTTATATCGAGAATTATGACCAAAATTACAAATTCTTTTTATCAGCCGGAGTTGCTACTGGTTACAAGGATACTGGAAGTATTTGTATTTTGGAGGTAGGAGATTTGTGTAGTGTTTTTGGCGCTGGTGTAATTTTAACTATTTACGATATACGACCTAGAATTACTTTATTAGGGGAAGCTCTAGTATTCAGCTTAGAGTATAAGTGGTAATAAAATTTTACTTCTCGGTGTGATAACTATTTTATAAACGCATAGACTTTGACGTAATTATACTTATCGATATCAACAAAAGGAAAGTGCTAAATGGAATATTTATCCCCTTTACAGAATCTGCAAAATAATGTCAGCCGTCATCCTAATAAAATTTTTCTCCACCAACCAGTAAATCGACAATGGCAAGAATATAGCTGGACTGATGTTGATCATCAAGCTCGTTGCATTGCTAATGCTCTTAAAAGTCAAGGTTTTGAGAGTGGTGCTAAGGTCGGTATTCTTTCTAAAAATTGTGCTCATTGGGTTATTACTGATTTAGCCATCATGATGGCAGGCATGATCAGCGTGCCAATTTATCCGACCGCAGAACATACGAACATCAGCCATATTATTAAGCATGCTGATTTAAAAGCTATTTTTATCGGAAAACTAGATAACCCTGAAGAAATACAAATGGCGATTAACGATGATCTATTAAGTATTGCCTTTCCTTACCCTGCGCCATCGACAACAATACAATTTTCCGACTGGTTAATCGAATTTGAGCCTTTGGCGCATGTTCACCAAAATGCTATTGATGATATAGCAACCATTGTTTACACCTCAGGCTCAACTGGCCGCCCAAAAGGCGTAGTATTAAGCCATAAAAATATGGCATCTGTAGCCCAAAACCTCGTTGATATTTTTAAGGTATCTACTGATTTTCGAGCAATATCTTATTTGCCATTAGCGCACATAGTAGAGCGTAGTAATGGATATGTAGCCCTTTATGCTGGATTTGAAGTGTTTTTTGTCGAATCACTCGATACTTTTATTGATGATTTGCAATACGCACAACCTACCGGATTTATCTCCGTGCCACGCTTATGGACCATTTTTCAAGGCAATGTACTTAATAAAATATCACAAAATAAAATTGCATTATTATTAAGTATTCCTTTATTAAAGCACTGGTTCGCCAAAAAAATTCGCAAAGCATTAGGGTTGAACAATGCACAGTGGTTTGTATCAGGTACCGCTCCAATTGCCCTGTCGTTACTTCATTGGTACGAAAAGTTAAACATACCTATTAGCGAGGGTTGGGGAATGACCGAAACATCTGGTGCTTCTTGCCTAAATTATCCCTTATCTAAACCAAGCTTAGGCACGATTGGTAAACCTTTACCTTGTGTTGAAATGACCTTGTCCACAGAAGGTGAAATTCTCATTCGTGGCGATGCAGTATTTAATGAATACTACTTAGACCCTCAAGCCACCAAAGCGTCATTTTTTAATGGCTGGTTTCACACTGGCGATTGTGCTGTGGTAAATGGGCAAGGTGAATATACTATTATTGGTCGCATTAAAGACAAGTTTAAAACCAGTAAAGGTAAATATGTTGCACCTGTCCCCATTGAAAGCTTGCTGTGCACTAACCTTGATATTGAGCAAGTCTGCTTGATGGGCTCTGGCATGAAACAACCTGTCGCATTAATAGTCTTAACGGCAATGGTCAATAAACGAGATATTGAGATCGTCAATCGTTTAAAAAACACATTAAGCAACGTTAATGCTGAACTAGAAAGCCATCAAAAAATAGACTATTTACTTATCTGCAATGAAGCTTGGAGTGTAGAAAATAATTTACTGACGCCCAGCATGAAAATTAAAAGAAATATTATCGAACAAAAATACGATGCACTTACTACTAAAGAATTTTCTGATCTTGTTATATACGAAGAAGATATGTTCTAAACATACACCGTTATATGCGATTGTAAACACGGTAAAATTTAGTTAATTAAAATATAATAGTCTCTATGTAAAAATCACCTAGCATCATAACTCATATACAGTTATTGTCAGCTTTGCTGATAAAATACTTACTAACTTTCGAAGGCATTTGTTCTCGTATATGGATACTAGCAGTTTTATTGCCCTACTCTACAATGCAGCACTCCTAATTTCTTTAGGCGTCATTTATGATGCGCTGAAGCTTGAATCAATCAAGAATAAAAAGGTACGCAGCCTAACCTCTGGGTTATTGGTCGGCATGCTCGGCCTTGCAGTGATGAACACGTCATGGGAATTGGCTCCTGGAATGTTCTTTGATACGCGATGGGTGCTGATCAGCCTTTGTGGTTTGTTTTTTGGCCTGGTACCCACCCTAATTGCCGGTGCTATGATGGTTAGCTTAAGGCTTTATATAGGCGGGGCAGGAATTTTAGTTGGCTCCTTGTGTGTCATCATCCCCGGTTGCCTTGGATATATATTCGCCATTATATTAAAACGTAAAAACCTGCAACTTGATTGGTTCAAGCTATATTCTTTTGGCATGCTGATCCAAATCACGGTATTGGGCTGCATGTTACTCATGCCCGAACATTTACGATACAAAGTCATAGGCGCAGTGATACAGCCGGTCATCTTGGTTTTCCCTGTTTGTACCATGCTAGTAGGTTTGATACTAAGGCGCCAGCGTGACCGCCGAAAATCCGAATATGACCTAACTGAAAGTCAAAAACTGTTAAACAGAGAGCAAAGCTTGATGCGAGGCTTGATTGGCTCATTACCTGACTTAATATCTTTTAAAGATGTGCAAGGACGTTACCTTGGCTGCAATCATGCTTTTGAACAATATGTTGGCCTGACAGAGCAAGAACTAAAAGGAAAAATGGATCAAGAGCTCAAGGGGAATTATAAACCTTCAGATATAGCAGGGCTTAATGAACAGGAAATTATTGCCAGTGGTAAAGTGTATAGTCAAGATGAGTGGGTAGTTTACCCTGACGGTAGCAAAGTATTACATGAAACCATTAAGAAAACCTTTGATGGTTTAGATGGAACTCGCTATGGTTTAATGAGCGTTAGCAGAGACATCACTGAACGCAAAAATCATGAAGATCAAATTCAACGACTCGCCTTTTATGACTCCTTAACACAATTACCAAATCGCAGGATGTTGCAAGACAGATTGCAACTTATAGTGACCACTAGTTCTCGTGACGAGCGATTCAACGCACTTTTTTTCATCGACCTTGATCACTTTAAAACCCTTAACGATACCCAAGGGCATAATATGGGCGATCAATTATTAATAGCGGTTGCCGCCAGAATACAAGACAGTGTTCGAGATGAAGATATTGTCGCTCGATTAGGGGGGGATGAGTTTGTTGCCTTGATTTCCAACCTTGGTGAAGATGAAGCAACTGCTGGTCATGTTGCCGAAAAAGTAGCTGAAAAAATACGTCTATCCATTTGCCAACCTTACAAATTATCGATCAAAGACAATGTAGATGCTAGCAACGAAATGATTTTTCACTGCACGCCAAGTATTGGCATCAGCTTATTCAAATCAATCTTAACCAGCCCCGATGAAATTCTAAAACAGGCTGACGTTGCAATGTACCAAGCAAAAGCGGCGGGTAGAAATGCCATTCGTTTCTTTGATCCAGCCATGCAGATTGCGTTAGAAGAAAATGCAGCTATTTTAGCTGAACTGCACCAAGCCATTGATAATGGTGAGCTTGAATTGTATTACCAAATTCAAATAGATGAAACCAAAGGTATTCAAGGTGCAGAAGTCTTATTACGCTGGTTTCATCCGATACGAGGAATGGTTTCACCACTTGATTTTATTCCTATAGCAGAAGAGAGCGGCTTAATCATACCAATAGGGCGTTTGGTATTAGAATCAGCTTGTCATCAACTTAAAGTGTGGGAAAACATCCCCGACCGAGAAAACTGGCAAATATCCGTTAATGTTAGTGCCTTACAATTTCAACAAGAAAATTTTGTTGAAATGGTGCAAGAGATCATCGTCTCAAAGAATATAAATCCGCGCGGTTTAAAACTGGAATTAACCGAAAGCATGGTGCTAGAAAATGTGGATATTATCATTGAGAAAATGCACCAGTTAAATCAACTCGGTATTGACTTCTCGATGGATGATTTCGGTACTGGATACTCTTCTCTTTCGTGTTTGAAACGATTACCACTGAAGCAGTTAAAAATAGATCAATCATTTGTACGTGATATCACCACAGATCCAGATGATGCCGCAATCGTACAAACAATTATCAACTTATCTAGCAGTCTAAAATATGACGTCATTGCGGAAGGTGTTGAAACCCAAGAGCAACGTCAGTTTTTATTTAATAATGGCTGTAGTCAATATCAAGGTTATTTGTTTAGCCGTCCTGTGCCTATTACAGAGTTCGAGGAATTAGTAAGCTCCATGTCTGTTAATTTTGCTCCGGCTCTAGACTAAAAGACAATAAAGCAATGCATGTCCAAACCGCAGTACCAACACAGCAATATGTTTTGCTTCAATTTCTTGTAAGTCTATTTTCAATTCAATTCGTTTTTCCGTTATCTTACTCTAATATTACTCTTCGAATTTTTCATTATCGCACTCCCTGCCCTACTTATTAATACGTCTAAGATACCTGCTGTAAAATCAAGCTAAAGCTTAGCCTTACGATAAATAGCCGGCGCCATTCCTATATTCTTTTTAAACAAACGTGAGAAGTAATAGGTATCGTGGTAACCCAACTCTGACGCAACATGCTTAACAGAGCGTGGCGTGCTATCTAACAAATAACAAGCGCGTTGCATTTTCATATTAATAAAATAGCTAATGGGCGACTCGCCCGTGACTTGTTTGAATTTCTTTGAAAAATGATATTTAGATAACTTGGCTGCTTCAGCTAACGAATCAAGATCAAGCTTGCTATGAATATGCTCTTGCATCATGGCGCGTATATTCTCGGTATCAAAGGTATTTATCGCGCTGGGTTGTCGCTGCTGCACTAATAAGGCGATATAACTTAACAACGCTTGAACTTGATGACCGCCTTGAATAAACTCAGCCAAGTTATGACTACTGTGGCGAAGGTGTGATATGCCATCAAAGACTCTAATAACTCTTGGTTGTACGCCGATAGTAAACTTACGCTCAACAATATTTATGTGTCTGCAAAAATCATTTGCCAAAGTCCCATCAAAATGAAGCCAATATAATGTCCAAGGCGACTCTATACTCGCTTGGTAGCTGTGCTTTGATCCTGCCGGTAAATAAAAAATATCACCACTATTAATTGTTGTAGTTTTACCCGCCATAGTGAGAGAGCCGCTACCCGCGGTACAGTAGATGAGAATATGGTCAGGATGTCCTTTGCGTTCCATAGCATGACCATTGGCGGTTGGATAATACCCCATTGCGGTAACAAAAAGCCCTTTAGCTAACGGATCAGCTTGCAAACGCTTAACGAGTACATGTGGCGTTATAAAACGAATACCCTCTGCTGGAAGGGGCCAACGTGAAGGTTTACTCATCTATCAGTTCTCATTTTAAACTCCACCACTAAAAATATGCATTGACCACACCATTGACAGCAATATAGTCCATCAAAAGAATAATATAGTTAATTCACGCCCCTATTTCAATGTGTTTATATAGTACCAGTGGTTTTAGAAAAGCAATAAAGTTCATGTTATTGCTTCATTAAAATATAAAAATAATACAATCAGGCCATACCAGTTATCTTGGTAATGACTCGAATTAAGGGCATTTATGAATTTTTTACTGAACGAAGATCAATTAGCCTTTCAAGATGCAGCTCGAAGCTTTGCAGCCGGAGAAATGAAACCGTTTGCGAGTGAATGGGATGAGAAGAAAATTTTCCCCAAAGCCATGTTTAAAAAGGCCGGTGAATTAGGATTTATGGGTATGTACTGCCCAGAGGACGTAGGTGGTATGAATTTACCGCGCTTAGATACATCCATCATTCTTGAAGAGTTAGCTGTAGGTTGTACGTCAACGGCAGCCTTTATTTCTATCCATAATATGGCAAGTTGGATGATATCCACTTGGGGTACTGAATCAACCAAACAACAATGGTGTGATGACTTGGTGATGGGTCAAAAGCTCGCATCATATTGTTTAACCGAGCCTGGCGCTGGCAGTGACGCGGCATCATTGCGTACTACGGCTAAAAAAGACGGTGATTATTACCTACTTAACGGTAGTAAAATGTTTATCAGTGGTGCGGGAGAAACGGATGTATTAGTCGTTATGGCACGTACTGGTTCACAAGCAGAAGGCGCTAAAGGTATTTCAGCTTTTGCAATACCAGCTGATCTTGCTGGCGTTAGTTATGGCAAAAATGAAGACAAGATGGGCTGGAATTCTCAACCAACTCGCGCGATTAGTTTTGAGAACGCTAAGCTGCCGGCAGATTGTCTATTAGGCACTGAAGGTGAAGGTTTTAAAATTGCTATGAAAGGCTTAGATGGGGGTCGAATTAATATAGCTAGTTGTTCAATTGGTGCTGCGCAAGCGTGTATTAATTTGTCACAAGCTTACATGCAAGAACGCAAACAATTTGGTAAACCGCTAGCAGCTTTTCAAGCTTTACAATTTAAGTTGGCTGATATGGTGACAGAATTAGTGGCTGCACGACAAATGATTCGATTAGCGGCAAGTAAAATAGATATAGATGACCCAGATAAGTCGACTTATTGTGCCATGGCAAAACGTTTTGCAACCGATGTTGGTTTTAATGTTTGTAACGATGCACTGCAATTACACGGCGGTTACGGATATATCAAAGAATACCCTATCGAGCGATATATGCGCGATGCACGAGTTCATCAAATTCTTGAAGGTACCAATGAAATTATGCGGGTAATAACCGCACGACGCGTATTAGAAGAAGGTGCGACCGACATTATTCGTTAGTGCCATACCTGAACTACGTATATTCAAGTAGCTTGGGTATATATTACAATTTTATAAACCCTATTTTTAAACAATGTTTTTGGAGTTATCGATGAGTGATTTATTAAAGGTAGAAAAACGTGGCCATGTCGCTATTGTGACTTTTAACAACCCGCCGGCAAATACTTGGACACCTGAGAGCTTAAATTATTTAAAACAGTTAGTCAGTGTACTTAATGAAGACAAAGATAACTACTCGCTTATTTTAACGAGTGACAGTGATAAATTCTTTAGTGCTGGAGCAGACCTAAATCAATTCAATCATGATGATAAAGGCTTATCCTTTGAGTTTTCAGCCGCTTTTGGCGGTGCATTTGAAGCACTGGCAAACTATCAAGGGGTTTCCATCGCTGCTATCACAGGCTTTGCTATGGGAGGCGGCTTAGAAGTTGCTTTGTCTTGCGATGTGAGAATATGTGAAGAGCAAGCGCAAATGGCATTACCTGAAGCTGCTGTTGGTTTATTACCTTGCGGATTAGGCTCACAACAATTGTCATGGTTAATCGGTGAAGGTTGGGCTAAGCGCATGATTTTATTAGGTGAGCGTATCAAAGCACCCCAAGCAGAAAAAATAGGCTTAGTCTCTGAAGTAGTCCCTACTGGCACTGCATTATCCCGTGCTTTAGCGTTAGCAGAAAAAGCCGAAAATCAATCACCAACCTCAGTAGCTTTTTGTAAATCGTTAATTATGGCAGCGCGTAATGGTGACATAAATTCTGCTTACGCTAAAGAACGTGAACTTTTTGTAAAGTTATGGGATACCGAAGATCAAAAAGAAGGTGTTAGTGCTTTTATTGAAAAGCGTAAACCTCAGTGGAAGAATAACTAATGACAAGCCCTGTAATAGTTGAAGAATTAGCAATTAAAAATGGCCAATGTATTGGTGTTTTAACACTAAACAGTGAGAAAACGTTAAACGCATTAACACTGGAAATGATTGACCTTATATCGGTTCAATTACAGCAATGGCAAACAAACGATAAAATTGCTGCCGTGTTTATTCAGGGGGCTGGTG
>MAAC01014827.1_pt1 | contig 19254 bp, 20 predicted proteins | sample 1115981 | NCBI WGS metagenome assembly MAAC01 (sample SAMN04961126, study PRJNA320927) | seawater metagenome | isolation source: sample BD02T64 sea water enriched with oil for 64 days | place: USA:Gulf of Mexico | collected 2013-07-27
AAGTCATGCTGGTGAACCACAAAGTAGGGAGTATATTCATAAAAAAATGATCGATAGAGAATATGATGGCCTAGATAGAAGTGTTGATGTACGGGTTTCTCGATTACGAAAAAAATTAGGTGACTGTACTAAAAATCCGTATCGCATAATCACCGTTTGGGGTAAAGGTTATTTATTTAGCAGTAGCGCTTGGGAAGAGCCGCATCAATACCAGCATGATAATTAAACTGGCAGAATTATTTTGAACCGTCTTTTCGTAAATTTATACCTAGTGATTATTGTAGGCTTATTATCTATTAACTGGTTGTCTGAACAACTTTGGCAACAATTTGTTGAGCCAGAAAACTCCGAGAGCCAGCAATGGCATCATCTTGAAAAAGTAGCAAAAATTTTACCTTTGTTAAACGGTGTAAAATCTCAATCAAAAGAATCAATAATAAGCAATCTAAGTAAAGCGCTTGATGTTCCGATAAAGACTGCGCTAATGAGTGATTTTTCTTGGCTTAAAGAACAAGAAAAAAAATTAATGGCGGGTGAAGTCGTGCTTAATTATGATGAACAGGATAATGTGATTTTTTATGTTAAATTTTTGAAAAATCCTAATGTCTATCAATTAGGACCATTTAGTCGGAATGTACAGTTAGAAACCCGCTTTCAAAACTTAAAATGGCTTTTTTTGTGCTTCTCTTATCTATTATTGGCAGGCGTTATCGCATTGTGGACCAGACCACTATGGCGAGACCTAAAACAACTAACCAATATGGCAAGTGAAATTGCTAATGGTAAACTAGATGTCGCTGTCTATGCTAATAAACATTCACCGATCAATCAGATTGTCATTACATTTAAAGACATGGCACATCGGATTATTCGTTTATTATCCGATCAAAAACAATTGGTCAATGCTGTATCACACGAACTGCGTACACCCTTAACAAGGTTGCGATTTTCTCTGGCTATGCTTGAAGGTGCAAACGAAGAACAATGCAAAGATATGGAGCAAGATGTTAGTGAGATAGAAGCGCTTATTGATGAAATGTTAAGTTATGCTCGATTAGAAAATATTAATCAAGATATCAAAAAAACTTCTGTAGAATTAACGTCACTTATAACTAATCAAATAAATAAATTAGTTCGGATAAGCGATTTAACCATTAGGTGGGAAAAACCTGCCCCTTGCTTTTATAATTGTAATGAACATTTACTTGAACGCGCTATTCAAAACTTATCGACTAATGCCTTACGTTATGCAAAAGGTAACATTGAGATTAGCCTTGTGACCACACAGCGCTACGTAAAAATAATTGTTGAAGATGACGGACAGGGGATCTCTGAACAAGATAGAGAGAAAATATTTGAGCCATTTTTTAGATTAGAGTCACACCGAAATCGCACCGAAAATCAACAAAAGGGAGGTTATGGTTTAGGCCTTGCAATTGTCCAAAGGATTTGTGAGTGGCACAAAGCGAGTTGTACTCTTAGTGACTCGAAACTAGGTGGATGCCGGTTTATAATCGATTTACCTAAAGATGAACTAGCAGTTAAGTAGAGAACACAACTTGAATCCTCTCTTATTTTTTTACGTCTGATTTATGTTGGGTGGAATAATATTTACCCAAAACTACTATTAATATACCACCAAGAACCATAGCGGCTGAAATTGCCAGACGAAATGTGATTGTTTCAGACACAAATATAATGCCTCCCAATGCGGCAATTACTGGAACAGACAGTTGAAGAACGGCTGCCTGTGTTGAAGAAAGCCCACCAAGAGCGATATACCATATTGTGTAACCGATTCCAGATGTTATGCCACCGGATAACAAAGCCAAAACTATCCCTTCAGTTGAATGATTTATGTTATTAATTGAAAAAATGGCTAATAGCACAACAAGCGGGGTCGTCCTAAAAAAGTTATAAGCGGTATCATTAAGTGGACTATTTGAACTACGTCCTTTCAAAGTATATATACCCCATGCAATTCCAGCTACTGTCATAAGCATGAACCCGATAACTGATGGTGTGCTAACGCCTGGCAGAATGAGATAAATAAAACCTGCAAAGGCAATAACTACGCCAGTCCATTCAGTAATATGCAACCTTGTACCTGAAATATAAGACAGTAATATCATGGTGATCTGAACTGAGCCGAATAGAATAAGTGCGCCCGTACCAGTGTCTAATGAAATGTAAGCATAGGAAAATGCTGTGGCATAGATGAATAACATGAAACTGGAAGTCCAGCTTCCTTTAGTTGATGTTCTGGTAGTGTTTCGACTATTCCATCGCGTAGTGCTTATGATTATTAGAAGAACAATACTGCCTGATAGTAATCGTATAACAGTAAAACTTGCTGCATCAATTGCTTCATTGCCCAGTGCCAATCGACATAATACCGAGTTAGCGGCAAATGCAATTAATGCCAAACCAGTAAGAACGATTGTTTTAAATAAAGCGTTATTAATCAAATTCTATCCTTAATTACCGCTGAAGTCTGATCATAGCTAAACACTACCATTAGCGAATGCACTGGCTATACTTTGTGATATAACAAAGCTATTAGAGTATAGTCATGACAAAAAGTAAGCACTCGTTATTTAAAGCTAGTTCGTTTCTATTAGATTAAATTGCTTGAGTGGTTTTATTGAGAGGTGGATTTTACTTTCAATTTCATCTAGTTTGGTTAACTTTAGACAAAATTGTTCAGCTTTACTTTTTAAAGCATTAGCACTGGCGCTAATTTCTAGCTCTAAATCTTTTCCCATAGTTTCCATGCGCTCATCAAAGGTTGACAGGCGTTGCTCACTACCGCGGCTACTGGAATCATCACTTATCATAGCTTCACCAACAGCTAACAATATTGTGCCAATAGAATCAGAAATTATTTCTTCTATTTCCTGCTCAAATTCACCTGTAAAAATATCATCGAAATCGGCAAAATCTTGTGGGGCAATATAATAGTTGTTGGCGCTTTGATTAAAGCGAGTGCGAATTCGCCACTTCAGCTCATCAAACTTCGATTGAATTTTTTGTTGAGAAGCACTATTTTCACCTGTTAGACTACCAATCGCTTTATTTACTGCTTTTAAACCTATGTCAACGCCTTCTATTGCAATAGATACAATTTCAGGAACTTGCCCACGGATACCTAGCGAAAACTGCGTAATAAGCTGCTTCTGTTCATGGTTTAATTCTATTTCTCGTCCTGTGACAAAAAGTTGATTTTCTCCATTGATTTGCACAACTGTTTGGCCATGTTCAATCATACGAATATGATTAGGATCGATTATAACGCCATAATTGAAATTTACAGTACATTGCTCAGCTAAGATGCTAAAGCTAGATAAACTGGTGAATAGTAGCAGGATAAGTATTTTAGCCATAGTATACTTATGTGTTAACAATGGGTTCTATATGGATTTTTCTTTCTTTGTAAATCATTCTACTCGGGCCATATTCTCTTCGTGATCTATCATTAAAGTCACCGACAATGATCTGAACACCGTGATATAATTTTTCCGTAGCTTCTACACAAACACTTTCCATATAACTTTGGGTAGTCGCTTCATGTTTTTCTTTTTCGAATAAAATTTCACCCATACGTCTGGCGTGGAATTGATAAGTTGAAACTACTTTAGCTAACATGTCAGGGTTTGTTTTGTTTTTTGGTAACTTCTTTAATTTGTCACTAGCTACTTTTAATTCGGCAGTTTTATCTTTATCGAATTTCAATCGTGATTCAATGTCATGCAATTCTTCTTTTAGCTTAATAATTTTATGTTCAAAACTAACAATAGTATTGCTGCCAGCTGTAGCGCCGACAATACCGGCACTAACATGTAAGCCAGCCTTAATAAAACCACCAATTAGTGTACCGTTTGATTTTTCTTCTGTGCCAACCTTTAAATCTCCCTGAACATTTATTAGGCTATGAAGTAATTGATTTTCAATACGAATATCTTTGCCGCAATTGATTTGTGCGTATTGGCAATACTTAGCATATAAATTACCTTTGGCATTAACACTAACACTCATTTTTATTTCGGTTATCTTGGTTTTTTCAATATCATGCTTACGACCAATTATACCGCCTGTTATGGTGACATCTCCTCCTGCCTCAATCATAGCAGATTCAACAAAGCCGCCAATCGTGATATCTCCACTGGCGATTACTTTCATGCCTTCATTGACATCGCCTTCAATAATAACACTACCGGTAAAATTAATATTACCTGAAGCTACATTAACATTTTTAATTTTATATATTTCATCAACTTCCATACCGTTAGGGATAACTTTAGGTAAGCCAACTTTTTGTGATACTAATACATTTTCATCTTTTGAACTGATTGCTGTGCCGTCACCTGAAACTAAAGAAACATCGTTTCCTGGTTCTGGTACCAACGGAGTAGCGGTTACTGTGTAGCCTTTTTTTCCTGAAGTTAATGGAATCTTTTTAGCGATAGGATCGCCAACTTTAACACAAATAATATCACCTAGGTCGCGCATATCCACGCTACCATCTTCTCTTTTTTTAGGGCGTAAAATTCGAGATTGAGCACTCTCAACCAATGGTTTTATTACTGCATCTTTACCATTTATTGCTAATTTTCCACTCGCTATTTGTAAAGTAACTTGACTCGTTGGCTCTTCTTTAGCTGCTAAGCGGGCAAGTTTAACAAGATCTTCTTTACTAAAACCTTTTTTAACACCAGCTTCTTGAGCTGCTCCTAAAATAGCTTTTGCAGATAAATGTTTGCCACCTTGAGCTGCACTAATTTCAGCAGTCGCACCCATTTCATCACTGTCAATAGATATTGAAATAGTTGCATCAATACGTTCGAGAACTTGGTAAGTTACTTCTCTACCAGTCTGATTAGCTTGTAGCGGTTTTAGCACATCATTTAATTCAGCAATGGCATTTTTAATATTTGCCGTATTGGTTTGTAATTTGGTGTATTCTGATTTTGCTATTAGCTCAAGAATAGTTGCTTCTGTAACCTCATTGCCGTCTTTGATCGGCGCTAGGAGCAAATCAATATTGTTTTTGGCATTAGCAATTAAACTGAACTGGGTCATAAAGGTTTACTCCGACATCATCATTAATAATAATAAATTCAATGAACTACATTGATGGCTTGGCTAAAATGGTTATTTTCTAATATGAATTAAATGTAACTGTCTTGATGGATTTTAATAAAGTTAGGCGTATTGACCTTGCTGTAATCAACTTTATATTCTCTTCCATCAAGGGCTTGTATAAATAACAGTGTCTTTTCTTCACTAAATACGTCACTTGATTCAACATGTACAATATCTTGATAAGCTTTTTTTGCTATAGAGCGCTTTTCTGGTATTGCACCCTTGTAAATACCAATACCTCGGTGACTAATAATTACGACAGGATTGTCACCATTGATAATTAATAGATCAAACTTTTTTATTTTGTGAATAATGGTATTTCTACCACTGGTAATAAAGTTTTTTTCAGCCAAAATAGACTCCAACTTATGTAAATAGCACTATTGCTTAGTAGTTTTCTTTTTTATTATAGCATTAGCATAATAAAGTAATCGGTTATTAGTCTAAATATATAAATTTTTGCTTTACTTAGCAATGAGTTGTTAAAAAATACACTAATTGATTTTTATTTTCTTTGACGCTCGACAACATAATAGGGAATTTCCTGGCTATTTATCAATTCTCTCCGAATTAAATCTAACCCAATACTAGCCACATATTTTTGAAAATATGGTCTTGGCAGCGGCATTAATAAACAAATTGATTTTAAGTTTTCTTTACTTCCCCAAGCTAGCCATACTGTGCCAACAGGCTTTTCGTCACAGCCTCCATCTGGTCCTGCAATACCAGACACTGCAATAGCCAAATCTGCTGATGAGCTTTCTAATGCACCTTGTGCCATGGCAATAACAACTTCTTGACTCACTGCACCATGTTTACTTAATAACTGCTCTGAGACTCCTAACAACTTTTTTTTCATATCATTGCTGTAAGTAACAAATCCTGCTTCGAAAAATGTAGAGGCGCCTGCTACTTGAGTTATCATGCTGGCAATTTGTCCACCTGTACATGATTCTGCTGTCGTTATTTTTAAATTTTCATCTGCTAATTTTGATAATACATGGGATGCTAAAGGTAAAGGTTTATTATTAATTTGTGCTATTAAGTGGTCGCCTAAGACTTTCAGTAATTTTTCTTGCCAAAAATGTTTTTGATTATGGGCTTCTTGACTAGTAGTGGTTAGCTTTACTTCTAATAATGGCATTCCAGCTCTAAAGCCTAATTCTATGTTTTCGGGCCAATCAGGTAATTGTTCATTAACCATTTTCTGTAGCGTTGATTCACCTAAACCAAATACTTGCAAACGAGTGACATCAGAAATTAATTCATTAGGAAGGTCTTTAGCTATATCGGGAGCTATTTGCTCAGTTAGCATTACCTTTAGTTCACTAGGAACACCGGGTGTGCAGTAAATATCACAATTTAAATGCCTCACTTTAAAACCAACAGCGCTGCCTTGGTTGTTTGGGATTATGCTACAATTTTTAGGGAGGATGGTCTGCTTTAAGTTTGGAGTATTTAACTTAGCTCCTCGCTTTTTACACCAAATGGTTAGGTGCTCTAGTGCCTTTGGATGTTCTGCCAATTCTACACCTGTTGCTTTTGCTAATGCTTGAGCTGTTAAATCGTCTATTGTTGGACCTAAACCACCATTAATAATTAAGATATCAGCATGTTCTGCAAGGTGGTTTATTTCATGCACTAACAATGCTAAATCATCAGCTATGGTTACTTTGCGTGATACTTCTAATCCTAATTCTTTCAATTTCTGAGCGACCATAGCAGAATTGCTATCAACAATATCACCAGTCATTAATTCATTGCCAGTTAATAGCAATTGCACATTAGGTTTGATCATAGGTTTTTTATCTCATTTTAATAAAATATTTTATCTAATTTAAACGTTTTTAATAATAGTTACATCAAATTATTTGAAACATACTTAGACAAGACGGATTAACCATTTATTAAGTCATACTTACCAAGCTATATGAATACGAACTTAGATCTTGAAACCTTGCATGTCAGTATAAAAACTGAACTTGGTATTAGCTCGCGTGGTGATATAGGTTTGGGTGATATCAAGATGAAAGGTGTTTATGGCAACATTAACGTGTTGAAATAGTGATATTGTTGATGATTATAGGTTCGGGTAATATATTTAACCAATATCCTGAAATATAAATAAATTATTTGAATTGGCTTTAAGCCAAATTACGATTAAAATAAACATCATTGCGCTTATATAATATAAGTCGGTGGTGTTTTTTTGCTTTCTCTTATTTAAAGAGTAACCATTAATGAAAGATGTGTCTTATTCATGATTCGTTTAGGCGTACTGAAACACGCATCTTGAAGTGATTTGGGTAGTAATAGTGGAATATGAAAGAGAGTTATTATTTGGTCGTTGGTTTCGTGAAGATATAGATGAGCCAAATAAAAAAGTTATTGAGTATGCCCAGTTAAGTGCTGATGGTAGTTTTGAGTTTACTTTTGTAACCTTACAAGTGAATGTTGGCGAAGCGGATCAAGTTGTTGAGCAAGTAACTGAATTAGGTGATTGGGGCTTAGTAGGTGACATTCATTTTACGATAACAAAAAATGAAATTGTTGATGAGCAACTTTTTGCCGCAGATCTCAATGATAGTAATAATTATCATGCTTATAGAGTATTACAGTTAAATCATCATGTTTTTGAATATCAGCATATCAACACGAATGAAATTTTTATAATGCGTAAGATTACTGACAATATTGGTCATTGTTAGTTGATTTTTTATTAACCATTCAATTTATGAAAAACTAGGAAAATAATGAAGCAGTTCAAAGCAGCCAGTTTAATTACCGCAATCAAAACGCCTTATACTTCTAAGGGTGAAGTTGATTTAAGCACTTATGATGCTCTTGTTCAACAACAAGTTGATGCTGGCGTAGATGGTATAGTTGTTGGCGGTACTACAGGTGAAGGGCATTTATTAAGCTGGGAAGAACACTTAATACTAATTGCTCACAGTGTGCATAAATTTGGTGATAAATTATTAATCATTGGTAATACCGGAAGTAACAATACCAGTGAAGCAATTAAAGCGACAAAAAATGGCTTTGCTGCAGGTATGGATGCTACGTTGCAAATCAATCCGTATTATGGCCGAACATCAATTGCAGGTGTCATTGAGCACCTTACCCTCACTTTAGATATTGGTCCTGCTTTTATTTACAATGTGGCAGGAAGAACAGGGCAAGATCTTACTCCTGAAGTTATTGAAACATTAGCTAAGCATAAAAACTTTATTGGTGTGAAAGAGTGTGGTGGGAATGAGCGTATTGCTCATTATGAAAAACAGGGAATTGCTTGTTGGTCTGGTAATGACGATGAAAGTCATGATGGCCGCCATAAGTATGGCTCTCACGGTGTTATTTCAGTCACTTCAAATATTATTCCAGGTTTAATGCGCCAGCTGATGGATAATGAAAATGTTGAGCTAAATACTCGTCTACAAGATTTAATGCAATGGCTTTTTTGTGAGCCAAATCCTATTGCTATAAATACAGCATTGATGATGACTGGTGCCGTTGCCGCTAATTTTCGCTTACCTTATATCGCATTAACGAACGAACAACGTCAGCAAGGGGTTGATATACTTAGTGCATTTGATGTAAGTGAAAGAGTTGGTGAGTCATTATCCGAACTTGATGATGAAGTATTTAACTACTGTATTTAATTGTTTGACCCTGTAACAAAATGTGTTACAGGGTCTTCGAAGACCGTTTGAAAGATGTTATTTAAACCTGGCAGTTACACAAAATGTGTTACAGGGTCAAATTAATAGCTATATCCATCACAATATAGACCATCGGCGGTCGTCCCTTGGTATTCGCTCCAACCTGTACACCTTAAGTTCATCGTAGCGGAGCTTCCATCTGAATCATCACTACCATCAATGTCGATTCTGTCACCATTGACAGCTCCTCCCCCTGTAGTACCTACCACTCTAAGGCTACCATTCTTATCAATGTAATGTCCTATAGGTTCATACCTAAGAGTCGATACCTTAGAGACCATGACCATCATTGAACCATCTTTAAAAACGGCTATAACAGCATGGACAAGAGAAGAAAATACAGAGCCGAGTAAGGTATTGTCCATCTTAGGTAAAGAAGTATTGTCACTTATGTATTTGCTTACATATATATTATATTCATTACCCTTGATCACCTCTGAAGCTGATTTAGTAATACCGAGAGGAATCGATACTATTGAAATATGATTTGGTAAAGTTGAAGGATATAAACTTCTTACTTTTTGAATCAAGGGTGATTCAACTGCAGCAGCGACTGCCATATCACCTAATACTTTTTTAGCTTTTAAAGCTGTTGTTTTCCACCTCTCATCAGCAGGCACCTCCGTTATATTTGTATATGTGTAACCAGGTTCTGATTCATGTTCAACATTATACGCACGGACAATACCACCCGTAGGGTCAACTACCTCAACTCTAATTATCTTTTGTGATTGCATCTGTTTAAGGGCTAGTGTCTGCATATTAGCCGGGCCACAATTATCACAAACAACCATTACGTTATTAGCTGCTTTTGCATAATTAATATTAGATATAAAACACAGAGTCAAAAAAAACATTACAGTTATATTTTTCATAAACATCCTTATTTATGGGTGAATTCCACTTTCATTTTTATATAATCACATGTATATTTTATTTGCAACTTATTATTTAATAGGGATATAAATGTTATGAGAATTGCGATAAGAGTTATGTTATCAGTATTGTTAGGCATCTTTGCCTTAATATTTTTAAATTTATGTTTTAGCTATACTGCTGCCAATTTCCCCATCGAATACTATATAGATAAACCTGAAATATTGAAGTACTCAATAATATTAGGTATAGATATCATCACAATTGCAGTGATTTTCTTGCCCGTCGCTTTACTTTTAAAAAAATATAGTCGAGATGATTTTAAATATTTAGAGGTTACAATTGTACAAACAGTAGTTTTTATCTCTGTGGTATATAATGTTTCTCCAGGTTTATTTGGTGAATTAACTTTTTACAATTCTTATTCAATTTTAAATCATGTTATTTTAATGTTTGGATTACTCATGACGTTCTACGTTTTTACTAAAAAGACAAAATTAAAATAGTTGTGGCAAAAGCACATGGATAAGTAAAATCATCTATGTGTTTTCATTTCGCCTTTAACTTCTTCTTCACTCAAGCTAGCAATACGTGAGCTAATGCCGAAATGATTTAAGTTGTGAGGGTGTAATGGTTTAATTGTTTGTAAAGTTAATTGATTTGTAATCTGAGTTAATTGAAATTAAGTTATCAGTTAACTCAGCTGTCTATCACTGCTTGGGCAAGATAACTGCGGTTTAAGATGGTCTGCTAATTCAAATTGTTTTCTAATTCCTGACTCTTTATTAATAGATATAGGACAAATAAAGCTTAAGCTTACCGCACATAATTGCAGGTCTGTAACTTCATTAGTGTCGGCTATGCCATGTAACCTATCACCAACAACAGGTAAGCCTATACTTGCGGCATGGATGCGAATTTGGTGTTTTCTACCACTATCAATTTTAACGTCGATAAGTGATTGATCATTCTCTTCATCATAAGCTAAGCAAGTGAAAGTACTGCGGGCGCTTTTGCCATCGACATCGGTGGTTATCTCTTGTGGTTGCTCATTCTTGCTATGATCACCGTGTACTATAATCTGATAGTGCTTGTTTAGCGCGTTATCTTTTGTTGTACGACTTTCAAACATTGAAGATAATGCTCGAGCTGCGTTCTTACTGTGGGCAATAAGAATTAGCCCTGTAGCGGCTTTATCTAGGCGATGGACAATAAAAACAGGACGTTCAGGTGTTAAATGCTGTTGGGCAAAGCGAGAAATAGTGCAGTGATCGCTCCACTTTGAACCTTGGGAAAGCATGCCAAAGGTCTTGTACCAAACACTATAGTCACTCTCATCGCTGATTAAAATAGCATCTGTTACCTCGCTAGAAAGTACGGCTTCATTATAATAGAGATGTAACTCATCGCCTTGCTGTAGAGCCTTTTTTACTCGTCTCAACCTTTGAGTATGTTTTCCTCGAGTTAGCCATAAGGCACCTTTACTAATCGCTTGCTTAAGTTGGGCTTTACTCAACACGTTGACAGTGTTTTCCATACTGCTACATAACAGAGAAAATGCGGTATTAGTTTCACCGTCAATAGTGCTGTCAAATTTTATATGATGTTCGAAGGTGTTCGTCATAAACGGTAATAAAAGAGATAAAAGGATATCGTTTAGTTTAACACTTTTACGCATCAAGGGTTATCAGGTAATATGTCGCTTTAATAACAAATTTTAAAGAGTGAACTATGAGCCGTGATTTAATCCTTTACCCAAACGATAATACTGGTGAATATTTATGGCAAAGGCAACAAGCAGGCGATGATCTAGAACAACCAAGAGAAGTCGAATTTTCAGTATTGTTTCCCACACAAGTATTGGCGTTAAAGTTTGGTCAGTTATTGCTTGAGAATAACCAAAAGCTTTCTTTTACACCTTTTCAAGATAATGATGAATATCCGTGGGAAATAACTGCTTATCCAGAAATGCCGTTGAGTTATGAAAATATTAGTGCCTATCTAGAATTGTTAGAAACGAGTAGTGAGCCTTTAAAAGGAAAATTTGATGGTTTTTACTGTTTGTAGTTTACGGATTGTTGAACAGGAAAAGTATATAAAAAATGATTGATATTAAGCAGTTTTCTGCACTGCAAAAAGCCAGTAAAAACTCTTTTGCTAAACAAAAGCAAATGATGAAAAAAGTGATGGCGGGGCAAACAGTGCTTTGTTCTAAATGCCAACAACCACTGTTTTTATTAACGCCAGATCACTGCAATACTGCAAGCAGTGATATCTCAGGTATACGTTGTAAAAAAGGTTGTACTGATATTCAATTAGATTTTGTTTAGGCGCTTATTATAAAAATGTGGCGATATCATCGAGTGACTTTTTTACCTGTGCATGAGCAGGAACTGTTGCGTCATCGTTTGGATAGCCAGCGACTAATAGCATATAAGCGCGTTCGTTATCGCCTCGGTTACACACCTTATTCAAAAAAGACATTGGTTTTGGTGTATGGGTTAACGTTGCTAACCCTGCATTATGTAGCGCATTGATTAAAAATCCGGTAGCGATACCCACAGATTCATGTACGTAGTAGTTAGTATTTTTATCTTCTTCATTGACACCCCCTTTTTTCTGACTAAAAATTGCAATCAGCCATGGCGCATGTTCAAGGTAAGGTTTGTTGGCATCTGTGCCTAAATCCTTTAATGCATCCAACCACTCTTCACCAGCACGGCCATCGTAAAAACCACGTTCGTGGTGTTCAGCTTGTTCTCTAATTTGTTTTTTTATTATAGATGAGCTTACTGCAACAAAATGCCAAGGTTGATGATTAGCACCACTAGGTGCTGTTCCTGCGGCTTTTAAACAATTTTCAATAATTACTTTGTCAACGTTTCTGTCACTAAAACTACGAACAGAGTGACGACGCTTGATATCTTGATAAAATTTTTCAGAACGCTCAAGCATTTCTGCTTCAGGGTATTCAATGTAATCTTCTAGTGGTGAACAGTCATGTTGTTGCATAATTTATTCGCATTATTATTGAGAGTACTAATGACTGTAACAGAGTTGAAACTTTCTTTAGAAAATTTTAGTTTCAAAGCCACAAAAAAACCGACATAAAAATGTCGGCTTTTCTTTACGTTTGTGTGAAGTGATGGCTACATGCGCTCCATAACTTCAATGCCTAAAATGTCTAAACCCTGCTTTAATGTTTGAGAGATTAATTGACATAAGGCCAAGCGTGATGCTTTTACCTCTTCGCTAATACCTTCTTTTAGAATAGGGCAAGCTTCGTAAAAACTCATGTATAGACTGGCTAACTCGTATAAATAATTGCAAAGCAAGTTAGGTGTACATTCACTAATTACGGCATCTATAACATCTTCAAGTTGCAATAACTTCAATGCTAACGCCTTTTCTTGAGGTTCAATAATCTGAAGGTTTTCACTAAACTGGCTTATGTCAGCTTTATTGAAAATACTCTGAATACGAGAATAAGCATATTGTAAATAAGGTGCGGTGGCACCTTCAAAACTGAGCATGGTTTTCCAGTTGAAAATATAATCACTGGTGCGATTTTTTGATAAATCAGCAAATTTAACTGCGCCAATACCAACCTTTTCAGAGATTACGCTTAAATCTTCGGTACTAATATCTGGATTTTTTTCTTTAATTAAATCGCTTGCACGAGTCACTGCTTCATCTAAAAGATCGGCCAATTTAATGGTTCCACCGGTACGGGTTTTAAATGGTTTGCCATCGTTGCCCATCATCATGCCAAACGGACAATGATCATAACCAACATTTTCAGGTAAAAACCCAGCTTTGCGAGCAACAATTTCTACTTGTTTAAAGTGCAATGATTGCCTTGCATCAGTAAAAATAATGATACGATCTGCTTTTAATTGACCGCTTCGGTAACGACAGGCTGATAAATCGGTAGTGGCATATAAATAGCCGCCACCAGATTTTTGCACGATAAAGACCGAAGGTTCACCATCTTTATTGGCCATTTCATCAATAAAAACGACTTTGGCACCTTGATCTTCAATGGCAATTTCAGCAGCCATCAATTCATCAATAACGTTTGATAAATCTGGGTTATAAGAGCTTTCGCCCATAATATCACTGCGCTGCAAAGAAACATTTAGTTTGCTGTAAATTTCTTCACTATGAGCAATTGATATATCAATAAATTGTTGCCATAACTTAGCACTTTGTTCATCGCCACTTTGTAGTTTTACTACATCAGCTCTTGCTCTATCAGCAAAACCATCTTCTTCATCAAAGCGAATTTTTGCTTCACGATAAAAGTTTTCTAAATCAGCAAGAGCGGTTTCGGCAACTTCGTCACTGGCTAATTTATCGCTTAAATGGGCGATTAACATGCCAAATTGTGTGCCCCAATCACCCATATGATTTTGGCGAATAACGTTATCGCCTCTAAATTCAAGGGCTCTTACTACGGCATCACCAATAATGGTTGAGCGTAAATGACCCACATGCATTTCTTTGGCAAGATTTGGCGCTGAATAATCAACGACTACAGTTTGTGGTTGAGCTCGTTGAGTTACGCCGATATGGGCATCTTTAGCAACTAAGGCAAGTTGGCTGGCAAGCCATGTTTGATCTAAATGAATATTGATAAAACCAGGGCCAGCAAGTTCAACTTTACTCGCGATACCGTCAAGATCTAAATGCTCTACAACCTTAGTGGCTAATTCTCGTGGATTGGTTTTAAGTTTTTTCGCTGCGCCCATGACACCATTAGCTTGATAGTCACCAAATTGAGGGCGGTTAGACAAGCTAATTGCAGGATTTGTATCTGTTGGTAAACCCGCATCTACCATGGCTTTACTGACTTTTTCTGATAAAATTTGTTTAATATTCATAATGTTTAATCTTTTTACTTATTGAGTTACCAATTAATTGCTTACATTTTTTGCAAACTAGATTGGATTTTAGCAAAGCCGTCGAGCTTTTTCATTAGGAGCTTAGTTTACTAAGTGACGAAATGAAAAAGCGATGACAATGCTGATAAAAGGCGATATACAACGTCAATTAGTGTTCTCGAGTCGCGTGGAACTGTATATCCGGATGACGCTCTTGTGCTAATGACAAATTAACCATCGTTGGTGCAATATAAGTTAAGTTGTTGCCACCATCTAAAGCTAGGTTATCTCCCGCTTTTTTCTTAAATTGCTCTAACGTTCGTTCATCTTCACAAGTACACCAGCGAGCTGTTGCTACGCTAATAGGCTCATAGATAGCATCAACCTTATATTCAGTTTTTAAGCGCTGTACTACCACTTCAAACTGTAGAACACCGACGGCGCCAACAATCATGTCATTGTTAATAAAAGGTCTAAATACTTGCACTGCGCCTTCTTCAGATAACTGAATCAAGCCTTTTTGTAATTGTTTTGCTTTTAGTGGATCGCGTAAACGAATACGTCGGAACATTTCTGGAGCAAAGTTAGGTATACCACTGAATTTCATCATTTCGCCAGCGGTAAAACTATCACCAATTTGAATGCTACCGTGATTATGTAAACCGATAATATCACCAGCGTATGCTTCTTCGACATTAGAGCGATCGCCAGCCATAAATGTAACGGCATCAGCAATTTTCACATCTTTGCCAAGGCGTACTTGTTTCATCTTCATGCCTTTTTCATATTTGCCAGAGCAAATACGCATGAAAGCAATACGGTCACGATGTTTTGGATCCATGTTGGCTTGTATTTTAAAAACAAAACCTGAGAATTTTTCTTCTGTCGCATTTACTTCACGTAAATCTGTTTTACGCGGTAATGGCTTTGGCGCCCATTTGGTTAAGCCATCAAGCATATGATCAACGCCAAAGTTACCTAATGCAGTTCCAAAAAATACCGGCGTTAATTCGCCATTTAAAAATTCGTCATGATTAAATTCGTGAGAAGCCCCTTGAACAAGCTCAAGTTCTTCACGTAAATCATCGGCATAACTGCCTATAACATCATCTAGTTCAGGATTGTCTAACCCTTTTATGATTCGTACTTCTTGAATGGTATGGCCTTGGCCAGATTGATATAAAAATGTTTCATTGGTAACTAAGTTATAAACGCCTTTGAACTCTTTACCCATACCAATTGGCCAAGTAATAGGTGCACATTTAATTTTTAAAACATCTTCCACTTCATCCATAACCTCCATTGGGTCACGCACATCGCGATCCATTTTGTTCATGAAAGTAATGATAGGGGTATCGCGAAGACGCGTAACTTCCATTAATTTAACGGTACGTGCTTCAACACCTTTAGCAACGTCAATCACCATTAAACATGAGTCGACGGCGGTAAGTGTACGATAGGTATCTTCCGAGAAATCTTCATGTCCAGGCGTATCAAGTAAGTTTATCAAACAGTTATTGTAAGGGAATTGCATTACCGAGGTAGTAATTGAAATACCACGATCTTTTTCCATTTCCATCCAATCAGATTTAGCGTGTTGGCCTGATTTTTTCCCTTTTACCGTTCCTGCTTTTTGTAAGGCTTGACCAAACAAAAGCACTTTTTCGGTGATGGTTGTTTTACCAGCATCAGGGTGAGAGATGATGGCAAAAGTTCTGCGGATATCTACCGCTTCGGCTTGTAGAGTTGTCATTCTTTAAGTTATCTCGCTAGTGTGCATGCTGATGTACACTACATTAATCAATATTGCGCGCATTGTAGCACAAATAAAAAAGCCGCATTAAGCGACTTTTATATTTTTATATGATGTTTTTAATCTTTGTTTCTAAGAGTAGCAACCGGCTTATCAACTACTCGTCAATCGTCATATCAAAATGTACATCAACAGGCGTATTTCCGGTGACAACAGTTACGTTTTTTGCTTCAATAAAGTTAACTTCATCATCATCTTCTGGGTCGTCTTCAAACGCACAGCTTAAAGCGATGGTGTAGTTTTCGGCATTAACAAAGCCTATTTCAAAGTGGTACGTTTGCTCACCATCAAATTTAACACCTGTACTTGCTAATGGTTGGTTATCTTCGTTACCGCCATTATCAGCTAAAGTTGATATCTCTAGATCTGCATTTTGGTATAAATAAATACTGGCAACACTTGTTGATAAATCTTCAGGCATAACCAAGCAACCATCGTTAGCATTGTTAGAGAGTAGCTCTTCACTGACGGTACCAGTAATATGTCCTGCTTCAGTATTATCCACTAAGCGCACGCCTCTAGGCTTTAAAATGTAGCCAGATTGACCAACGGGATTTGTCATGCCTTTGCGTAAGTCAAATTCGACAGTAAAGTCAATAATACCACCTAATGTAGCAGTAAAACCATCAAGCTTTAATTCATTTGAAGGAACAGTAACGTTGATTTTTTCATCTGTTTTTTTGTTTATAGCATATGAACCATCACTCATTAATAAACGTATTTGTGTGTAAACCCCTGCCTCTACAATCGTATTATTAACTAAATTTAAAGAGTCGCTGCCGGTAAACTCTAGCAGATTAACTCCAACTGTATCAGGGATGATTTCATCATTTTCATTTAAGCAAAGGTCATTCGGTGCAATGATATTATCATCGCTAACAGTATAAATTATATCACCGTTACTGCGCTTTAATTGTATCTGGTTAAAACAAACAATCACTGCAGATAACTCCTCTACAGGTGCATCACTGATAGCAAGAGAGAAAATAGGATTTGGTAATGTTTCACTCGTTTTTGTATCACTTCCTCCACAGGCGGATAATGTTAAAATAACACAAGTTAAACATAAATTTTTAGTGGACTTTATGTTAGACATAACTAGTTCCTTGACCGCTTTATATTTCTTCCTATAGTTAAAGAAATATAAAGCGTAGCGTAATTGCTGTTTATTTTCTAAGTTTAGCATGGCTTTATAACTTTACAGTGAGTATGAGAAAAGTTAACAAAAAACAGGTACCATTTTATTGACTATAGTGTTTCGTCAGTTTATTTGAAACAAACATGTTAAATAATAAGTTATGAGTGGCTACTTAAATAAACTGTAAATGTATTTCTGTTCGATATGTTCAATTATTGGCGTGTAACCAATATTATCGATATCTTTGGGAGTGTCTTGTGAGCTCATTTTAGCTTCACAGATTAAAAGCGCTAAAGCCTCTTGTTGACTTACCTTTGCTAATCTAGCCACTTGATTTAATGCATTTGAGAAAATTAAGCTAGCCACACCTTGATGGGACAATATTGTATCGGTTAGGGGAGATTTATTTGTATGCATCTAAAAACTACGGGTGATTGAGTGATTTAGAAATTCTATAGAAAAACAGTGAAAATGTTAGTTTGTCTAGGTTACAAGGTGTATTAATTTGTTATCCATTACTTATTATCTATTAATTTTTTATTTATTAAATACTGAGTGACATAACAATGGCATCTTCATAACCAAAACCTCTACTGCTTGGGTAATAACCAGTGCGCCGACTTATTTCAATAAACCCTGCATTCATGTATAGCATTTGTGCGTTAATATTCTTAGCACGTACTTCTAACCATATTTTTAACGCACCTTTTGCTTTAGCTTGTTGGATAAACTGATTTAACAATTTTTTTCCAAACCCTTTGCCCTGAACACTAGGCTCAACACAAATATCCATCAAAGTTGCTTCATCAATCACTAATTCGCCAACATAAAACCCAACAACTTCCTTCGCATCGCTAAGTTTCTCACCAAAATAACGACCACCAATACAAGTTGCAAAGGTTTTCTCACTCCATGGGTGAGAGTGACAGGCATTTTCTATCGGCATTAACTGACTTAAGTCAGCAGCGATTATTTGGGTAAATTTTAAAGAGTTGCTCATAGTTATTTATAATAGGTTATTTACAGTAGGTTCTTAGTTATGATTTGCCATAACTGTTTTTTTAATTCAGGAGACTGACTGATTAACTTTATGCTTGGGCTAAATAAATTATTGTTAGCGCAATGAATCGAGGATTCGTCATGATTTTTCGATTTGAAGTACCAATTAAATAAACCTAAATCAAGGTGATCTTTTTTATGACTGACTTCGCCAATTGATATTTCGAATGACTGTAGTATGTCGATAAAAATCGTTAGCTTAGCTAAATTGGATAAATACTCATCATTTTGCTCAATATAGTTTTCATCCTGCTTTTCATTATCATTAATTGATGAATTCTGATCAAAGGAAGTGCTTTTATGCTGCCATAGGCTTATGCCCATTTCAGTGAGTTGATCGAATTGTCTTTGATTAACAGCCATAAAATGTTCTCATAAAAAGACTTTTCCTAGATACGTTTGTTTAGATACGTTTGTTTAGATACATAGAAAATATAATGCCAGAATTAGTGAAAACTGAAAAGTAAACTTTGAGAACAAAAGAATAGATGAAATAAGAAGAGAAAATGGCAGGGGTGGAGAGACTCGAACTCCCAACCATCGGTTTTGGAGACCGCTGTTCTACCAATTGGAACTACACCCCTGCAACGGATTCGAATTATACTGATGCACAGCCAAAGG
>MAAC01016235.1_pt1 | contig 19253 bp, 20 predicted proteins | sample 1115981 | NCBI WGS metagenome assembly MAAC01 (sample SAMN04961126, study PRJNA320927) | seawater metagenome | isolation source: sample BD02T64 sea water enriched with oil for 64 days | place: USA:Gulf of Mexico | collected 2013-07-27
TGTTCCAGCATTGCCTGGGGCAACGTAAACAAGATCAACCTGTGCTGATTGTTTGGCTTTCCAAGCAAGCGCGTGTTCGCGTCCGCCACCACCTACAATTAATACTTTCATTACGTTGTCCTTTTAGTGTCTAAAGTGACGCATGGCGGTAAAGACCATGGCAATGTCGTGTTCATCGGCGGCCTGAATCACTTCTTCATCACGCATGGAGCCGCCCGGTTGGATAACGGCGCGAATACCGGCTGCGGCGGCATTATCTAGCCCGTCCCTGAATGGGAAGAAAGCGTCGGATGCCATCACAGAACCGGTCACTTCAAGGCCTGCTTGCTCGGCTTTAATGCCGGCGATTCTTGCTGAATTAACGCGGCTCATTTGGCCAGCGCCAACGCCAATGGTCATGTTATTTTTACCGTAAATAATGGCGTTAGATTTAACAAATTTAGCGACTTGCCATGTGAACAGCAAATCTTGCATTTCTTGTTCGGTCGGTTGGCGTTTAGTAACAACCGTTAAATCAGAATAAATTTCGTTATCAATGGTTTGTACGAGTAAGCCGCCGTTAACGCGTTTAAAGTCATGACGAGCAGGCGTGCTGTTTTCCCATGTGCCGCTATCGAGTAGGCGAAGGTTCTTTTTATTGGCAATAACGGCAAGGGCGTCGTCGTTGATGCCTGGTGCGATAATCACTTCAACGAACTGGCGTTCGGTAATCGCTTCGGCTGTTTCGAGGTCTAATGGGCGGTTAAAGGCGATAATACCGCCAAATGCAGACTCAGGGTCTGTTTGATAGGCGCGGTTATAGGCCTCTAAAATATTGTCGCCTAAGGCAACGCCACAAGGGTTTGCGTGTTTAACAATCACGCAAGCAGGTGCGTGATCAAACTGTTTAACGCATTCTAAAGCGGCATCCGTATCAGCAATGTTGTTGTAGGACAGCTCTTTACCTTGGTGTTGAACAGCAGAAGAAATTGTGCCTGATGGCGTTGACTCTTCGGTGAAAAAAGCGGCTTGTTGATGTGGGTTCTCACCGTAACGCATGACTTGCTTCTGTTTAAATTGCAGGTTGATGGTACGGGAGAAAGCGGCTTTTTCACCATTTTCTTGGATGCTACCTAGGTAGTTGGCAATAGCGCCGTCATATTGAGCTGTATGCTCAAAGGTTTTAACGGCAAAGTTAAAGCGTTTTGCGTCATCAACACCGCCTGTTGCCTTTATAGCGTCGATCGTTTGTTGGTAATCATTTGGGTCAACAATAATGGTGACGTCCTTGTGATTTTTTGCTGCGGCTCTAATCATTGTTGGACCGCCAATATCAATATTTTCAATGGCCGTGGCAAGGTCGCAATCAGGGTTGGCGACGGTTTGTTGGAACGGGTATAAATTAACAACAACCAAGTCGATGGGGTTGATGTCGTTGTCTTGCATAACAGCTTGGTCAATATCGCGACGACCTAAAATGCCGCCGTGTACCTTAGGGTGTAATGTCTTGACGCGACCGTCCATCATCTCTGGGAAGCCGGTGTAATCGCTAATTTCAATCACAGGTATGCTGTTCTCTTGCAGTAACTTGGCAGTACCACCGGTTGAAATAATTTCAACGTCTAACTCGTTAAGTTGCTGGCAAAATTCAATAATGCCGGTTTTATCGGAAACGCTGACGAGGGCGCGGGTGATTTTGTTGCTCATGTGTTGACCTGTTTCTAAGATTTGCTGAGGCCAAATTGGCCTGCTGGGAAACAGGGTATTCTATAGAAAATCGCGTTTTTTTGCTGAGATTTTTGGCGGCGTAAATTATTAAGACGCAGAGTTAAATATCGAGTTCGTAACCGGCTAGTTTTTTTCTGAGTGTGCCACGGCTTAAACCAAGCATTTTGGCCGCTTTGGATTGGTTGGATTTTGTATGGTTAAGAACCGCCTCAAGTAAGGGCTTTTCAACTTCACTGATGACTAAAGCGTGTAGGTTTACTACGTCCTGTCCGTCAAGTTGAGCGAAGTAGTTCTCTAAGGCCTGAGTTACTTGCTGACATAGCGGTTGTTTTTGGTTATCTAAACTCATGCTGCCCGGTGTGTTGTTTTTGTAAGTGCATGAAAAATTTTATCCATAAAAGCTAATTGTTGTTGAGGTTCTTGCAACGAAAAACTTTCTTTAACAAGAGGCAATAGCGATGCGTCCAACTGTTTAAAGTACCAAGCAATGTGTTTTCTAGCAATTCTGACACCCATAATATCACCATAAAACTGATGAAGCTGAATAATATGTTGGGTAATAATGTGTTTTACTTCATCAGTGCTCGGTGCGGCTAAGGTTTCGCCGGTCTTGAGAAAGTGGTCGATTTCTCTAAAAATCCACGGGCGCCCCTGAGCCCCTCGGCCAATTAATAGTCCGTCGGCATTGGTGTGATTCAAGACCTCTAGCGCCCTTTGAGGTGTGGTAATGTCGCCATTGGCAAACACAGGGATGCCAATAGATTTTTTGACGAGCTTAATGGTATCGAACTCGGCGTTTCCGTTGTATTTACAGGCTCGGGTTCGGCCATGAATGGCGAGAGCTTGGATGCCGGCTTGTTCGGCGATTTTAGCAATCGTTGGCGCATTTCTGCTGAGTGGGTCCCAGCCGGTTCTTATTTTTAGCGTCACAGGGATATTGACCGCACGCACCACGGCTTCCAAAATTTCTTTAACCAGTGGCTCATCTCTCAGTAGAGCGGACCCCGCCGCGACGTTGCATACTTTTTTGGCCGGGCAACCCATATTGATATCAATAATTTGGGCGCCGTTGGCTTGATTGAATGCTGCGGCCTCGGCCATTTGTTCAGGGCTTGTGCCAACTATTTGTACTGAACGAGGTTCGTCTTCACCGGTGTGGTCTAGCTTTAATAATGTGCGTCTGTGTTTCCGTAATGCGGGGTTAGAAGCCGTCATTTCGGAAACAGCTAGGCCAGCCCCTAATTCACGACAGATTTGACGAAAAGGACGGTCGGTAATGCCTGCCATGGGAGACAAAATCAAATTATTGCTTAATGTGTAAGGGCCGATTTTCATAGTGGTTGGGATAGTTTAGATAACCAGTGTCTCTGTTGTGCCACGGTGAGTCAACATATAGAGGTGGTTCTTAAGGTGGGATAGCGTCTAATATTGGAACGAAATTTCGAAGCCAGATGCCGATTTTTTTGGGTTTTGGAATAAAAGATTTACTTGTTGTAGGGCTTGCGCTGCAAAGTAATCATTTGTCTCATTTGACGCTAGATAATCATACTTTGTAAACATGCCGTGAGCGATTTGTTCGCCCGAATTGGATGTTAATACCACGTTGATCGTTGGGAAGTGCTGTTCGGCTAGGGCGGTATTTTTTATCGTTAGTTGAAGGGAGAGGGTGTCGATTAACTCTGGGTGTGGCGCTAGTTGGCGCTCAACTATTTGAATTTCTTCAAGGTTTTTATAACTTGGTATGTGTAAACTAAAGGCGCTATTTAGCTTTTTGAAGATCGGTTGTAACTGCACGTTTTGCGTTAGCATTTCAGATTCGATATAGAGAAACTGGACGCCAAAGGTGATGGCGAAGATAAATGAAAGGAAGCCGAAAGGGTGCGTATAAGAAGGCTTTGTTTTTGCTACTTCCCAGATAGCGATGGTAGGAGGGGCGTCGCTTTCAACGCCTATAGCTTGGTCTTGAAGAGGAGGTTCGGCATGCTGGGTTTGTTCTGTTTCTTCAGTTGCCAGTGCTTGGCTTGTTGCAGGCGTTAATTGGTTTTTATTGGCATCAAAAACATCATTGCAATGACCGCAACGAACTAGCCCTGATTTGAGTGCTAGTTGCGCTGAGGTGATTTGCAGTGTGGTTAAGCAAAACGGGCAAAGTGCGTATTGCATTGCTCAAGTTTTTTTAACGGCGTGGAGGCATGCCCAATTATCTCGGATGACTGGCAGACAGAATATAAAGTCGTCTAAATACGCTTGCATGACGTGTTCAGCCTGTTCGCTAAGAATGCCGGATAATAATAAATGCCCGCCAGGCTTAACTAAAGCTGAAATCTCGTCAGACAGTGATACCAAAGGCTCGGCGAGAATATTAGCAATAACAATGGCTTGTGGTTTGCTGGGGTATTGCTGCGCATCGTAGACTTGAATTTTATCCAGTACGTTGTTCTGCTCGGCATTGCTCAGGGTCGCGGTGAGTGCTTGCGGGTCAATGTCGATGCCGACGGCACTTTTTGCGCCGAGTAATAAGCCAGCGATGGCGAGTATGCCTGAGCCACAACCAAAATCAATGATGTTGAGGTCTTTCAGCTGGTGGCTGGCTAACCAATCGAGGCAAAGCGCCGTAGTTGGATGCGTACCTGTGCCGAAAGCAAGCCCGGGGTCTAGCCTTAACAATGTTGCATTGGGTTCAGGGATGTCGTGCTCGGTTGAGCAAACCCAGAAGTTGTCACCAAATTTAATGGGTTGAAAGTTCTCAAGCCAAACGCGTTCCCAAACTTGGTCCTCTAATCGCTCTACTCTTAATTGCCACGAACCGTGGTCGCTGATGTGCTGCTTAAAATAGTCTTCTGCGCCGCTTAGGTCGTGCTGTTCTTCGAATAGCCCCGTTACGGATACGTGCTGCCATAGAGGGGTGCTGTTTAATGGGGGTTCGTAGATCGGCTGGTCGGCACCGTCCGTCATGGTGACGGACAGTGACCCCAAGTTTTCTAACAGTGTCTCAAATAGTGTTGCGAGTTCTTGGTTTGTTGCGATGGTCAGTTGTTGCCATGCCATACGCGTTACATTCCCAATTTCTTTTCGAGATAGTGAATATTGTAGACACCTGAAGCGAAATCCTTGTCGATGACGATGTCTTTCAACAGAGGGATATTGGTGTGAATGCCATCAATGACGGTCTCGTTAAGTGCCGTTTTTGTGCGGGCGAGTGCCGATTCACGTGAATTGCCAGAGGCAATAAGTTTGCCAATCATGGAGTCATAGTATTGTGGCACGGTATAGCCGTTGTAAATATGGCTATCAAAACGTATCCCGGGTCCTCCTGGGATATGTAATTGAGTGATTTTGCCGGGTGACGGCATAAATGTTTCAGAATGCTCGGCATTGAGTCGACACTCAATGGCGTGGCCCGAAATTTTAATATCATCCTGCGTATAACCGAGTGGTTCGCCAGCGGCAATTTTAAGCTGTTCGGCAACAATATCGACCCCTGTGATAATTTCTGTAATAGGGTGCTCCACTTGAACCCGCGTGTTCATTTCAATGAAATAAAACTCGCCATTCTCGTATAAGAATTCAAAGGTACCAGCACCGTAGTAACCGATTTCTGAACATGCTTTGGCGCAACGCGTACCAATTTCTTGACGCACTTCTTCGGTGATGCCGATAGCAGGGGCTTCTTCAATAACTTTTTGATGCTTGCGCTGAGTTGAGCAATCTCGTTCACCGAGGTGAATGGCATTGCCGTGCTTATCAGCAAGAATTTGGAACTCAATATGACGCGGTGTTTCAAGGAATTTTTCCATGTAGACCATGTCGTTACCAAAGAAATTATTGGCTTCGGTTTTGGTCAATGAAATCGCATTCAAAAGAGCGGCCTCGGTGTGTACAACGCGCATGCCACGGCCACCACCGCCGCCAGCGGCTTTGATGATGATGGGGTAACCAATCTCGCGAGCTAACCTGATGTTACGTTCTTTATCTTCATTTAAAGGGCCGTCTGAACCGGGGACGCAAGGAACGCCCGCTTTAATCATGGCTTCGATCGCAGAAACTTTGTCGCCCATAAGGCGAATGGTTTCGGAGCGAGGACCGATGAAGGTAAAACCGCTTTGTTCTACACGCTCGGCAAAATCGGCATTTTCGGATAAGAAGCCATAACCTGGGTGTATGGCCTCAGCGTCGGTAATTTCTGCAGCGCTGATAATCGCGGGTACGTTGAGGTAACTTTCAGTTGAAGAAGCGCCACCAATGCAAACGGACTCATCGGCTAGTCGAACGTGTTTTAAGTCACGGTCGGCTGTGGAGTGAACGGCAACAGTTTGAATGCCCAGCTCGCGGCAAGCGCGCAAAATGCGTAAAGCAATTTCGCCGCGGTTAGCAATAAGAATTTTATCGAACATATTTTTCTCGTCGATGTGTTAAAAGTAAGGAGGCGATTATTCGATAATGAATAAAGGTTGATCAAATTCGACAGCGTGGCCATTGTCGGCCAAGATCGATGCAATAACGCCCGACTTGTCGGCTTCAATTTGATTAAGAATCTTCATCGCTTCAATAATACATAATGTGTCACCTTTTTGAACAGCCTGCCCAAGTTTTACAAAGCTAGGTGCGCCAGGGGCTGGTGCGTCATAATAGGTGCCCACCATGGGCGATGTTATAACGTGGCCCGAAAGCTCTTCCACGTTACTTGCTGCTTGAGGGGCGGCGCTTGCAGCGACAGGAGCTTGTGCGGGAACCTGAGTAACAGCAACAGGTTGTGTCGATGAGTAACGATTAATGCGAACCGACTCTTCACCTTCGTGAATTTCGATTTCTGCAATATCGGATTCTTCAATGAGTTCGATAAGTTTTTTAACTTTTCTGATATCCATAATTAATCTCTTGATGGTTGTTCTATTAAGGGGATAGCGGCAAGAAGCGCTAGTTCATAACTTTTTGGGCCGAAGCCACAGATAACGCCTTTTGCGATATCTGAAAAATAAGAGTGCTGACGAAAGGATTCGCGTGCATGAACATTTGATAGGTGAAGCTCAATAAAAGGCGTGCCGCTGGCCAATAAGGCATCGCGCAAAGAAACGCTTGTATGGGTGAAAGCGGCGGGGTTTAACAAGATAAAAGCAACGCCATCTTGTTTACTTTGTTGAACTTTATTGACTAAATCATGTTCGGCGTTACTTTGATAAAAAAGCAGCTCGTGTCCTTGTTCTGTTGCAAGTTGGGTTAATGAGGCCTCAATGTCAGCGAGCGTTTGAGCACCGTAAATACCGGGCTCTCGAGTGCCAAGCATGTTTAAGTTTGGGCCATTGATCACTGAAATAACTGCCATAAGCTACTAAACTCAAATAATGTAAAATTAATTCTGGATAAAACTCCAGCTTGCAATGTGGGGATTTTGCCAAAGCTTGCGGTTAAAGTCTATATAAATCGTTACTTAGCGAAAGATGAAGACAAATATCAGCAAGTTAGCAGGAGTTACTCCTTTGAAAGTTGAGTGATACCAAGAATTTTTGAGCGCTCCAATAGCCCTACTTGACGGGCAACTATTTGACCTTCAGGGTTAATAATGACCGAAAAGGGCAGAGCACCCATGCTATTACCGTATTGCTGCGCTAGCTCGATACCTTGCATTTCGGCAATTAAGTTGGGGTAATTAATGCCCATTTCTAAGGCAAATTGATTAACCGACACTTCGTTATCAATGGCGACGCCAATGAATTGCAGGTTTGAGGTGCCGTATTCATCTTGTAGTGCTATAAATTCAGGGATTTCTTTGCGGCAAGGGGGGCACCACGTTGCCCAAAAATTCAGGACGATATATTTGCCATCCCATTCGTTGATATTTCGCAGCTTTCCCTGAAGGTCGGGTAAAGAAAACTCGGGTCGGATTGAGCCTGCTTGTTTGCTTGCTGTCGCTGCTGTTGTGTTTACAGCGCGACTGTCGATGCCAAGAAAGGTAATAGCCATTAGAGTCAAGGCAGAGGCGAGACTAACGGCAAATAGAACTTTCTTAGGCATTTATTGAAGTGTCTGAAGTTGATTTAAGAAGTCAGCGGCTTTCATATAGCCGACCACTCGGTTTTGTTTTAACTCCACCGAGTTAAGGTCAAAAAATAATATGGCAGGGGGGCCAATGAGCGAGAAAGTATTGAGTAACGCCCTATCATCGTCATTATTTTGTGTAACATCGGCTTGCAACAATAGCGTATTTTTAAGTGCATTTTGCACGGCCGGGTCAGTAAAAGTAAATGCCTCCATCTCTTTGCATGAAATGCACCAGTCCGCATAAAAATCTAGCATAACGAATTGTTTGTTTTGAGCGGCTATTAGCAAGGCGGAATTTAACTCAGTAATGCTTGTTATTTTTTGAAAAGCTAGCGAGTGCTGCTGTGAGCCACTCTTCTGGTTGATAGTAAAGTTCGCCAAAGGGTTTAACGGGTTGCTTCCGCCTGATGCGGCCCCGACCATTAAAATGATGCCGTAAATTAAAAAGAGTGCCCCCAGTCCTTTAGACAGCTTTTGCCAGCCGCTTGCGTTGTCAGGGAGGCGGTCAACGGCTTTAAGGTAAATGGCGCAAATAACAAACAAGCCAGCCCATAAAATAAGCGTGATGCCCGGCGGTAAGATGCGTTCCATCAACCAAATAGCGACGGCGAGTAATAAGACCCCAAAGAAATATTTGATGGGGTCCATCCAGTGGCCAGCTTTAGGTAATAGTTTACCAGCCGATACGCCAATAATGAGTAATGGAATTCCCATGCCAAGGCCCAATGAGAATAGAGCAAGGCCGCCCAGCACCGCATCCCCTGTTTGACCAATATAAATGAGCACGCCTGCCAGTGGTGCGGCGACACAGGGTCCAACAATCAGGGTCGATAAGATACCCATAATCGCACTACCCCACAATGACCCGTGTTTTTGATGTTGCGAAAGCTCAGAAAGTTTGCTTTGGATAAAGGCGGGGAGTTGAATTTGAAAGAGGCCAAACATAGACAAAGCGAGCAGCACAAAAATGCCGCTAAAGAAGCTGAGTATCCAAGGGTTTTGAAAAGTAGCCTGTAAATTACTGCCAAATAGCCCGGCCAGAATGCCGAATCCTGCATAGGTGAGAGCAGAAGCAAACACGTAGCTGGATGATAAATAAAAGGCTTTGCGGGTGGTGAGGTCCTTGCCGTGTCCGATGATAATGCCTGATAGTATTGGAACCATTGGAAATACGCAGGGTGTAAACGAAAGCAAGATGCCAAAGCCCAAGAACGTTAAACAGGTTAGCCAGATGGCGTTACCAACGAGTGAGCTGGCGATTTGATCCTGTTCAGAAATGTTTGTGGTGCTGACAGTTGTTGGGCGTTGAGTGACGTCGGTTGGTGCAGCAAGCAGTGATAATGTCACTTCCTTGCTCATCGGTGGGTAACAGACACCGATATCAGCGCAACCTTGGAAGGCAACGTTGATAGTGATATCAGTGGCTTGGGTCAGTTGCGTTGATAAAGCTTGGGTTAGTGTTAAATCACCATAATAAACAATCGTGTCGCCAAATATTTCATCTTTGTGTTGTTTTCCTTCGGGAAAGTTAATGTCTTGTAATGTAAGTCCCTGCGGTTGTATCAGCGTTACGCCAAATTTTTCTTGGTATAAGTAGTAGCCAGCCGCGATCCGCCAATTTAATGTTATTTGTTGTTGATCATCAACGTCAGCGAAGAAGCTAAAGGCATCATCAGGGTCGAGTAATTGGTCCGATGATGATTGCTGAAAACCACCAAATAAATCGCTTAATGTGTCAGCGGCGTTGTTATTTGTAGATTGACTGTTGGCCAATGCAAGGCTCGCAGGGGTAAGCAACAAAGCGCAAAGGAAAATGAAGAATGAGGCTAAAAGAGTTTTATACATAGGTGGTCAGTTAAATAGTCAAGCTAACTATAGACTTATAGAGACTGTCATTAGTTCGCGCCGTTGATCGTATGTCATTGATATTATAGCGTGCAGTGTTGGGTCAGACGCATTCATTTTATTTTGCTGGTTACTAAGACCCTAACAGCTGATTAAATCTTTCTCAGTGATTTATTGTTAGGAGGGACTGAAGGACTGAGGTCGTTAGCACTTTTTACAAAGCCATCGTTCCTGTGTAAGCTGTTTCATTATGAACCCTTTTTCTATTTTCTTGTTGCTATTAATTGTTGTTCCTGTCGTTGAAATATATTTTCTAATACAGGTTGGTAGTGTAATAGGTGCTTTTTCGACCGTCGTGTTAATTCTAGTGACGGCTGTATTAGGTGCTTATCTGTTTAGGCTGCAAGGCTTAATAACTGTGCAGCGTATACAGGCAAGCTTATCACGCGGCGAGATACCGGCCATCGAGATGCTTGAAGGTGCGATGCTGTTGGTGAGCGGGGCTTTATTGTTAACCCCAGGTTTTGTAACAGATGTTATAGGCTTCCTTTGTCTAGTTCCTGGTTTGAGGCGTAGATTTGCTTTGTCGGTTATCGAAAGCCGGTTTATTAACCAGTCGTCTTTTTCTAGTGGTGGTCCGTTTCAAAAAAATGATCATGAATCTGCTTCAAATGACAATATTATTGAAGGCGAGTTCAAGCGTGAAGATGAGTCAGAAATATCTAAAAAAGACGACTAGCTTTATTGTTTAAAGAACGACCTCAAAGCCTTCAAAGTTTGGGTGCCCCAAGTATAAACCTTTAGTTTGGCCGGCCTGAGCGTGAACTTGCTTAAAAGCATCAGAATGCGTCCACGCGTCAAATGTTGCCTTGTCTTGCCATGTTGTATGTGAGGCAAATAAGGTATGGTCATCAAGCTCAGGGCCGCGTAAAAGGTGAAATGACTTGAAGCCGGGCACCTCGTTTAGTCGAGATTCGCGTTTGCGCCAAACCTCTTCAAAATCACTTTCTTTGCCAAGGGTTACTTTAAAACGGTTCATTGCGATAAACATAAAAAATCCTTTAGTTAAATAACGGGTTCTTTACTTTTAATGGGTGTAAAGCAAAGAGGCCATAGAGTGGGCCAAGAGCCATTAATGATACTGCAATTCCGAGACTGAAATTTGTCATTAACAAATTAAATACTTGCAAGCTTAGTATGGTTAATCCAAAGCCAAGGCATATAACTAATGTAATTGCCGAGCCGACGATATCGACGGGGGCTGTTTTCGCGTTGAGTGTCGAAAATTGAGGGGAGTCACCGGCGATGGTAATGCCCCAGATGATTAGGTAAGCCAGAAAAAAACCGGTCGTGCTGAACAACATAACAGGGAAAATTAAGCAGCAAATACAGGACGTTGATAATTGATAAAAAGCGATTCGCGCACTGCCCAGCTTTAAAGATAGTAGTCCGCCAATGGAGCAGCCAATACCGCCTGAGGCAATAATCAAAAAACTCCACAATGGAATATTTAAGCTGATAGCCATTTGTCCACTATACACAGTGAGTATGGTGGGTACGAAAGCCCAAAAAGTGTATAGCTCCCACATATGACCAAAATAACCGGATGACGAAGCGCGAAAATCTGTTGCGTTAAAAATGCTTAAAAGCCCCTTGCCTTCAAGATGCGGGGTTCGTTTTGGCGTCGACCTTTCCGGAATAATAAAGCCGACAAGCAGGCCGCCTAGGATAGCGATAAAAGAGGAGCTAATAATCACCCATTGCCAGTTTAACGAAAGCTCAAGGCTCTTTATTAAATGAGGGAACGCGGTGCCAATGACCAATGCGCCAACAATGTAGCCAAGAGCGCGCCCAAGTTTATTTGGGTACCATAGTGCGGCGATTTTAACGCCGACTGGGTAAATACCAGCTAGAAAAAAGCCCGTTAAACAACGAGAAATGATTAAGGTTTGGCTATCAAGGGGCGTGATGACGATAAGGGCATTGGATAAGCTGCCAAGGATGCTTGAGATGAGGAAGACGCGGCCAGCGGGGAAACGATCGGCAATGTTAAGCAATGAAAAAATTAAGGTGCCAATAATAAAGCCAAATTGGACGGCAGATGTAATGTCAGATACATCAAAACTTGTATCGGGAATGGCGAGGCTTAATTCATCTAGAATGGCATTGCTGGAAAACCACAACGAAGAGCCAGAAAAAACCGCAAAAACCAGAATCGATTAGGCAGCTGATGGTCGCATTGTTAAGCTGTCGGCTTCTTTAATGAGGTGAAACTAAAGAATGCCTGCCTGCCAGACTTCATTGAGGGGCTTTCTTGCGGACGGTTTTTCTTTTTCCTTTAAGGTGTCGGGTAATGAATCTGGCTGGTCGGCCTCACCTAAGGCAAATCCACAGATGATGTCGAAGTCATCAGGCGATACATTAAGTGTTTGGTACACATGGGCATAGTCGATGCCGCCAATGCCATGAGTATGCAAACCCACTAAGTTTGCCTGTAGCGTTAAGTTCATCCAAGCGGCACCACAGTCAAACTTTGCTTTATTGTTCTGGTTGCCGTTATGGGTAAACGTTTTTTTCGCAAAGATGAAACCAAGTAATCCGGCGTTTTTTGCCCAAATTTGATTTGATTCATTCAATAAGCTTAAAAAGGTGTTGAAGTCTTTTTCCCCTGAAGAGGTAACAAATAGCCATGGTTGCTCATTAAAGCAAGAGGGTGCCCAACGGGAGGCATCAAAGATGCTAAGAAGAATGTCTTGCTCAAGGACAGTTTTTTTAAAGGCTCGAGGCGACCAGCGTTGATGAAATATTTCGTTCACTGTTGGTAATGGGTCGCGGTTACTAAAGTCGATAGCGTTGCTCATGGACTGGTCTCGGTTAGATGAAATGAATACTAGGGTACGGCTGGCCCACTTAGATAGCAAGATGGGCATTTTAGGAAGCAGTAGGAGCGGACTTATTGAGAAAGTGTTGCGTTGCAATAAAATCTCCGTATAATGCGCTGCAACAAATCGTAATTTATTAACTTAAACCAAAGGATATGACATGTTAAACAATCTAGAAACTTTATTAGCTCCTGCTAAAAAATTAGCTGAATTAAACAAAGCTGCTTTCGAAAAAGCTGCTGCTGTACAACAAGCTGCTGCTAAAGAATATGTTGCTTTAACTGAAGCACGTATTAAAGCGGCTACTGCAATTAAAGACGTTGCTGGCTTAAACGCTTTCGTTAAAGATCAAGTTGCGTTAGCTCAAAGCAGCTTCGAAAAAGTTCAAGCTGACAGCAAAGTATTAATTCAAGATGCTAAAGCTTACAACGAAGAAGTTATTAAACTTGTTCAAGAAGGCAACGCTGTAGTAACTAAAGAAGTTAAAGAAACAGTTAAAAAAGCAGCTAAAAAAGCAGCTTAAGGTCAAGCCAAATAGCGCTAGCGCTTGGGTGAGACTTACCCTCTTTTGAGGGTGATTTAACCGTAGTACAAAAAGCCGCTACCTTTTCGGGTAGCGGCTTTTTTATGTGCGTTGCTTAAAGGGGCCTTTTGACTGATTTATATGAGGTGTCGAATGTTCGGGTTGGTTGCTTTTAGTTGATCTGTAAATGCATTGATACTGCTAGCGGTTCGCTCTGATCGAGGGATGTCGATTTTAATATTAGCAACGATACTGGCGGGCGACTCGGATAAAAATAAAACCCTATCCGCTAATTCGATTGCTTCGTTCAAATCATGGGTAACAAACAAGACGTTTCTTGGTTGCTCGGTCCATAGCGTTAATAAAAGTTTTCTAGCTTTTCTGGCGGTGGGTTGATCTAGCGATACAAAGGGTTCATCCATCAATAGAAGGTTGCTTTGTGCGCAAAATGCGCGAGCGAGAGCGACTCGCCGTTGCATGCCTAACGATAAATGATGCGGGTAGCTATCTAAATGATTACCTAGGCCTAAACGCTGAAGAGTGTTTTCGATGATGGGGCGTGAGCCTTCCTCGTTAATGGCTAATTGAATATTCTCTAACACGGTTCGCCACGGTAATAATCGAGGTGTTTGAAAAACGTAACTCGGGCGAATACCGGTGTTTTCACTATCCATATAGATATTGCCCTCAAAATCATCGTCGAGTGCTGCGACGGTGTTGAGTAAGGTAGTTTTTCCACAGCCAGATGGCCCTACAATGCAGACAAACTCATTGTTTGATAATTCAAACTTGAGGTTTTTTATTGCGATAAATTGTTCATGTTCCCCATCTAGGGTGAAGCTTTTTCTTTTTATGTCAACGACGAGGCGGTTCATATTGAGTTACCTCCAACGTTGAGATTTTTTGTCTAGGGGTAGCAATATAGTGGTCTCGATTATTTGAATAATAATGATAAAAGAAACGGTATAAGCAAGGATGCTAGTGATATCAAATAGTTGAAAAAACAAATGGATTTGATATCCCATACCGTTACTTCTGCCCAGCATTTCCACCACCAGAACGATTTTCCAGATAAGGGCAAGTCCGGTTCTAGCAGACGCCATAATGTAAGGGTATAGCTGCGGAAGAATGACGTGAATTAATGTTTTGTATCGCCCAAACTGATACGCCGTTGCCATTTCTATGAGTTCGTCGTCGAGGTTTCTAGCGCCCTCTCTAATCGTCACAATAACATTAGGAAGTTTGTTGATAACTACTGCAAAAATGGCGGCTGTTTCAACCAAGCCAAACCAAATGTAACAAAGAATAATGGTCACCAACGCGGGAATATTAAGCAGGATAACTAGCCAGCTATCGAAAAATTTATTTAGCTCCTGACGGCGCCCAAGAATGAGCCCAATAGCGACGCCTAAAAACATAGCGAGGAAAAAGCTAATGGATAACCGATACAGGGTGATGCCGAGATGGTGGGGTAATTCACCCGTTTGCGTGGCATGGATTAGCGTATTAAATACAAGCACGGGTGATGGTAAAACGGGGCTATCCAGCATAACAGCAGTTAACTGCCAAATTAACGCCAGTAGCGCTAGCGATAGTGTTGAGTTTAGTAATGAAGAGCGAGGCATTTAAATTGGATCTAACATTAATGACGGCTATTGACCCAAAATATTTCGGGGTCTAATTGCTTTACGGAGCCGACAAGTCTTTCGCCGCCTGTGTCAGCTAGAATGGAATAAATATCGGCAATAGCTCGTTTTTCCTTCTCTGTAAAAATAGCCACGCGCCCGTTGCAATAATTGCTGCGTAATAACTGATGAGTTGATTTATCGTCTGTTCGAGTCAGCGGTAAAATTGCATTCCAGTGTGTGTCGGATGTGCATAAAAGGTTCGCCGCTTCACGGCTAGCCGCCAAAAAATTCTCCAAATTGCTTGAGTTCTTATGAGCCCATTGCTCCCTAAACACATAACCGAGTATCGGTACGGTTGTATCAATGCCTAGGCGTTGGATGATTTGGTGTGTGTTGATAAGTTCCCGGTACCCTTCGGCTTTTAAGCGAACACTGTAATGCCAATAATTTATAAGCGCGTCGAGTTCGCCTTGTTTAATCAGGCTGTTAAGTAAAGGAGGTGCCCCAAAAACCTTGTCGACTTTTACTTCAAGGTCGATATTGTTTTTTAAGGCCAAGGCGCGTAACAGTAGCCAGTTTTTATCAAGTCCACCGCCCGCGATGCCTAGTTTTTTACCCGCTAAGTCTTCAATTGAGCGGATCGTTGATGAGCCTGGAACCATAATTGACCCCGCAGAGCTTGAGTAAGGTGCAAACAAGTAATTGGATGAAAAGCCACGTTGACGTGCCACCCAAGTCCAGTCAGAAACAATGATATCAGCGGCATTGGCTTGCAATGCTATTTTGCCTGCTCCACTGCTCGCTAAGGGTTGGATGATAAGCTCAAAGCCATATTGCTTATCCAGTTGGTTTTGCTTAATTGTCTCAAGCGTCCAGTTAACGGTGCCAAATTTAAGCACCGAGATTTTTATAGCAGCACCTGCTTTAGCAGTGCTATAACAAGAAAAAATAGCAGTGAGGATCAGTAGCGTCAGCGTGATGAGTTTTTTTAAGGGTGCTTGCATTTATAAAGTGGTGCTATTTTCAATAAAGTTAATTCTTGTTGGTAGCTTATCTTAAATGAAATGAAGGTAAGGTGAATGAAAAACTGAGCCCTAACAGTAGTTGAGGCAGCAGCTTGAAAAAAGCGGTTTATCAACTAATCGTTGACCTATAAATTTAAATTGCGGTAAGGTGTGTAAAGAAGTGAAAAACGCCGTAAGTCATTAATAGTAATGATAATTATTTGCATTTGATAATGAATGTTAAATGCCGGCTAACCCCATGAAAAATTAGACTTTATAAAAGTAGGAGCTGCTGTCTAGCTGTATGAGTGCTAAACCATCACCAATAAATACAAATAAACTGATTGATAAGTTCGGTCGGCAAGTGACGTACGTGAGAATCTCGGTCACCGATCGTTGTGATTTTCGATGTGTCTATTGCATGAGTGAAGAGATGGAATTTTTGCCGCGTGAACAAGTTCTAACGCTAGAGGAAATTACCCGTTTATCTCAAGCTTTTGTCGAAATGGGTGTTACCAAAATCCGTATGACGGGCGGGGAGCCGCTGGTACGTAAAGGTGTTGTCGGCATGTTGGCTGATGTCGCCAAGTTAGATGGTTTAGATGAACTTGTCATTACCACCAATGGTTCTCAGCTAGTGAAGTTGGCGCAACCACTGAAAGATGCAGGCGTAAAGCGCATCAACATTAGTTTAGATAGCCTAGACGCTGAAAAATTTAAAAAAGTAACGCGTGTGGGTGAGCTGAACACGGTGCTCGCGGGTATTCAAGCTGCAAAAAAAGTAGGTTTCGATAAAATTAAATTAAACGCTGTGATTCTAAAAAACAGGAATCATGATGAAGTCATTAGTCTAGTTCGCTACGCCATGCACGAGGGGTTAGACATCAGTTTTATTGAAGAAATGCCATTAGGAGCGATTGATAGTCATTCGCGAGAAGAGGCTTATTATTCCAGTGATGAAATCAAGCGTGATATTGAACAACAGTTTGAACTGATACACAGTACAAAAAATACCGGTGGTCCGGCTCGTTACTACAGTGTAAATGGCTACGATAATTTGGTCGGCTTTATCTCGCCGCATAGTCATAATTTTTGCGATACCTGTAATCGTGTACGAGTCACGGCGTCAGGTTTGTTATTGCTGTGCTTAGGTCAAGAGCATTCAATGGATTTGAAAAGAGTATTAAGAGCGAATCCTACGGATTTGAATAAAGTGAAACAGGCTCTAATAGAGTCAATGGATATCAAGCCCAAGGGGCATGATTTTGATCTTACCGAACAACCCGTCATCTTTCGTCATATGAGTGTCACGGGCGGTTAAGTTTTTTTGTTAACATTAATTAAAATAAATAGAACCCACAGGAGGGTGTTATGCAGATGTCACTAGTTATAGATGCGAATAAATGTACAGGTTGTTTGCAGTGCGAAATGGCTTGTTCTTACGAGGGTGAAGGAGTTTTTAACCCAACTAAATCAAGAATTAAAATATTCCCATTCCACGAAGAAGGTATTTTTGTACCTTATACATGTACTCAATGTGATGAAGCATGGTGTATGCACGCCTGTCCTGTTGAAGCTATTCAGTTGAATAAGACAACAGGTGCGAAAGAGATTGTGAATGACCTATGTGTCGGTTGCAAAGTTTGTACGATTGCTTGCCCATTTGGCACGGTTAACTATAACGCCGATAGTGGAAAAGTGATCAAATGTGATCTTTGTGGCGGCGACCCAGAATGTGCAAAAGCGTGCCCAACAGCTGCTATTACCTACCAGGATGCAAACTGGACGGGTTACGACAAAATGAAAGATTATGCTGCGAAGGCTATGCCTGCTAAATAGGCGCCTTGTGCACATAGAAAAATAAAAAAGTGAGGAGATAGACTATGTCTTGGACAAAAAAAGTATTAAGGATTAATTTAACCGAGGGAACTTGTACTCCCGAACCATTAAATATGGAATGGGTTGAGCAGTTCCTTGGACAACGTGGGTTAGCTACAAAATACCTAACGGAAGAAGTGCCGCCAACAACAGACCCGCTCTCACCAGAGAATACGATGTATATGATCACTGGGCCGTTAACAGGCACGATGGCATCGACAGCAGGCCGTTATTCAGTGGTAACGAAAAGCCCATTAACGAATGCGGTAGCGTGTTCTAACTCTGGTGGCTTCTTCGGTAACGAAATGAAATGCGCTGGCTGGGATATGGTTATTCTGGAAGGGAAGTCACCAACGCCGGTTTATATCAGTATTAATGATGATAAAGCTGAAATTTTACCAGCGGATGAAATTTGGGGTAAATCAGTATGGGAAGCCGATGAATGGTTACATGCTAAGCATCAAGACCCTCAATTGCGTATTGCCGCAATTGGTGTTTCCGGTGAGAAAGGTGTGCTTTATTCAGCTATTATCAATGATTTGCACCGTGCGGCTGGCCGCTCAGGTGTGGGTACGGTGATGGGATCTAAAAATGTTAAAGCTGTTGCTATTCGTGGTAGCAAAGGTGTTCAGGTTAATGACCCTAAGGCATTTTTTGAGGCGACTAATGCAGCCAAAGCAGTGCTTGCTGGCAACCCGGTAACGGGTGAAGGTCTTCCTGCATTGGGTACGCAAGTGTTAATGAATGTGATTAACGAAATGGGTGCGCAACCAACTCGTAACTATAAAGAAAGTGTATTCGCCGGTGCGTCAAAAATATCTGGTGAAGCAATGCTGGAACCTCGTGAAAGCGACGGCAAACCAAACTTAACAAGAAATGCCGGTTGTTTTGCTTGTACGATTGCATGTGGCCGTATTTCTACTATTGACCCACAACACTTTACTATTCAAAACAAAGAAGATTTGCATGAACACTACCACGGCAATTCTGGTGGTTTAGAGTATGAAGCAGCTTGGGCTTTGGGTAGTGATACGTGTATTGATGATATTGATGCCTTAACGTATGCAAACTTTGTATGCAACGAGCAAGGGCTCGACCCCATATCTCTCGGTTCAACAATCGCTGCTGCCATGGAGTTATTTGAGATGGGTGTATTGACGACGGAAAATACAGGTGGTATTGAACTGAACTTTGGTAATGTCGAGGCGATGACAAAATGTACAGAGCTTGTGGCAAAAGGTGAAGGCTTCGGTTTAGAGTTAGGCCAAGGTTCTGCACGTTTGTGTGAAAAATACGGTCATCCAGAGTTATCTATGACGGTTCGTGGGCAAGAATTTCCCGCTTATGATCCTCGTGGTATTCAAGGCATGGGTTTAGGTTATGCAACGTCTAACCGTGGTGCGTGTCATTTGCGTGGCTATACAGTAGCGTCAGAAGTATTGGGTATTCCCATCAAAACAGATCCATTAGAAACTGAAGGTAAAGCAGGTCTTCAAATAGCATTCCAAAACGCTACGGCAGTATTTGATTCAGTTGGTATTTGTGTTTTCACATCGTTTGCTTGGTCTTTAGAAGATGTGGCGCCTCAATTAAATGCTGCCTGTGAAGGTGAGTGGACAGTTGAACGTTTGGAGGAAATAGGCGAGCGCGTGTGGAACTTAGAGCGTCTCTACAACGAAGCTGCGGGTCAGGGCGCTTCTGCAGATAAGTTGCCACCTAGAATGGTCTCTGAGCCTGCAACATCTGG